>JAAUXU010089488.1_pt1 | contig 65878 bp, 72 predicted proteins | sample 7278151 | NCBI WGS metagenome assembly JAAUXU01 (sample SAMN14350113, study PRJNA611818) | marine sediment metagenome | isolation source: surface marine sediment (1.8m) | place: French Polynesia: Moorea | collected 2018-08
CAAAGCAACCAATTGAGGGCTGCCCCAAAACGCTGATAAGCGTTTGGGATTGCAAGACCACCAAGAACAGCAGCCAGTCTGGCCTCATGCTGACTACTCCACCATTAGCTGCACGTCGAAAAATGTACACATACATTTTGTCCTTATCTTGTCACAGACCTTTAACTACGGGGTGGCCCAAATTAGCTTCACTCAATGCCCATCAATTTAAGTGACTCCAGTAGCCCAAGGCCTCACCCAAAGGCCCGACTCGCCTCGCGCTGTCCACGCGCTTCGTTCCGGCCATGCACTCGGCGTCGTACATGCGATTAAAAACATTGATCGGGTAGAGTCTTGCGACCATGTTTGGGGACAATCGGGGCAGCGGCCGGAGCGTGAACCTTATCGGCGGCGTTCGTACGGAATGACACACACAGATGAGTCTTATGTATTGTTAGAGATTCGGGAAGTGCAGTCGATGATCTTGAAGTGAATAATTTTCCTCCTTGTCTGATGTTGCCCTGGCCAGTTGTGCCCTCCTCGAACCCTCACACAGCAGTTCTCGCATGCGTGGCACTCATAGCAGTGATCGGCAACACCTAAGCTGGTACGTTCGTCAGGGAGGCCAACTTGAACAAGTATGAGCCGGCCACGAGGGAGTGGCCACTCTCATGTACTAAATGCAAGAAATGCTTTTCTCAAAACTTCAGAAAGCGCCTAGTGGAGGTGTCCAAGAGCAGCACCGTCAGATCAGGATGCAAGACCATCGTGTAGTCGCTGAACAATGACCATAACTGGCGGTGTCATGGAGACTTTCACAGAATCCAGAAGCTCCGAAGAGAAATAGAAGCGTGCGTAGATATAAGTGAAGCAGAATGCAGCTGCAAGGTTCAAGGTAACCATAGTTCACTACGTTGACAGAAATCAGAAACTTTAACTGAGGTAGGTGATGAAAACTGGAAGGAAATTAGGCACAAAAATGGTTTTTATTCATGTTTCAAGGGTATCCACCCGCTCAAGTCCCATATTGAGCACTTTGTAAGGACCAAACGATACGACGAACGCATAAGGGAATGACTCCGTTACATTCAACTATATCCTTCCAAATCCACAATCACTGGGGCATCCTCTTCCAATTCCTGCTGAAAATCCCAACCAAATTTCTTGTTGAGGTTTGTCTCGAATCTCTTGGCTAGTGCTTTGAGTCTGGGTTCCACCTCCGGGTTGGAGGCGGCAGTTGAGAACAACTGGTGCAAGATGGAGACCAGGAAGTTGTTGTTAGACACAATGTCCACGAAGAAGTCGTCAGGAACTTCACGGATCTGTAAGAATTACAGATATTATTCGTCTGTCACGTTTGTGCATTGTGGCTCAATAAAACGACGAAGCATATTACCAGGCCCATATACCCAAGCCAGAGATCTCACAACAGAATGTGACTGTGAAGTATATTAGACCTAATTTACGTACCTGAAAGTGCATGTCCGAGATGAGTTGCATATAGAGTTCTGAGTGCTTTGCCATTGCTTCGTCACATGAGCAGAAGAGCGAGAGAAGACGTTTCCAGTGCTCGAAGGAGTCGTAGTGCTGACCGACCAAGAAGCACACAAAGCTGAACTGGAGTTCGCCGAGCACCTCTTCAGTCCTATGAGGCATATAAGCATAATCATTACAGTAAACTTTGTGTAAATGCAATTTTTCAAAGGGATCTCAAACATTAATGCTTACTGGTCTGTATGAGCCATCGAACTGGACACATGATCCCCGTATAACCTAGGTGAGGGGGAGCAACATCAAAATTTAAGATTTAACATTTGTTAATTGTTCTAGGTCAAAAATTCGGCAAGCATAACTTTGCTGTTTTGCATGCTCCAACAACTTTTTGCAGACATTATGTTCTATGTCCTGCAGTAACAAATAGAAAATGTTCTTCGACATAACAACAGTCGAAATTAAATTGAAGTGTCCGTCAGAAACTAATCATCAGATGCTGGTCAACAAGTGGTGCACAACTCCTATTACACGACCAAAGTAGTCAGTCAAAGTAATAACAGAAAGTAATCAATCCATGGCAAAAAGATATCAGTAAGAGATTTTTATCATCCCTGTTCTGGTTCGCACCTTCTGAATTTGTCGAGATATTCCTCCAGCTGATACGAGGAGTCCATGCTGTGTTTCGTGATCTGGTCGGGCGTGGAGCCCTCCGGATATTTATGGTCTGGTAGCGGGGTGTACCGTATTTCGGTGCCAGGACGCTGGCGCATCTTGGGCAGCTGGAAGAAAAACGCCGGGTGCGCAAGTTTTCTTGCTATGACGGAGTAAGAATCTTATACCCTCTCATCTTCTCTATCCGCTTTGCAAGGTCTCTTTGTGGCTGTAGAAGTCGAAGGCCTTAAGCTCTCTGAGGCCGAAGGTGTGGGGCTCTCTGAGGTCGAAGGCCTTGGGCTCTCTGAGGTCGAAGGCCTTGGGCTCTCTGATGCTTCTCCCTGGCCCTGTGATTTTTTTCTGGAGCTCCTAGACGTGAAATGCTTCTCTGGGATCAGCTCAGTCACCGACTGGATCTTGCCGTTCAGAGGCTCCAACCTGTGATCAAAGATGTTTTTCGATCAGACATCTCTTAGATGTCTGAAGAATAAAACTTTTCGTGTCCATGCCTGGAAATCGTGGCGTCGGAGATCCTGTTGGTGAGCGAGATCCATTTCTTCCAGCTTTCATATGGATAGGGACCAAGATGCGGATCCAAATCTCTGAGATTAAACTTCATCCTCTCAGTGTCCTCGGCACTGTTGTCCACGATGTCCTCGCTTGAGGCCTCGAAACGCTTTGCGAGCAACTCTCCGCGGCTGAAGTCGTGGAAAAAGCCCGTGCGGGGTGCGAAAGAGCCCTCTTTGCTCACGACGCTGAAAATAACCGGGCGCCATAGTCTAAGTTACGTGTGTCCCTTGCAACTTGGGCCGGGTCCCTACAACTCGAACGAAGCACAACTGTGGCGTCACCTAATGGCTTGGACGTAACTTGAAACTTGCTCACCTCCAATATATGAAGTGCTTTCCCGGCGGGATCATCTTGACGCCCTTGAACTTCGGCCCGGTGTCCCAAGCGTTCAGGTCGATCCCAAACTCTGATCCTACTGGAAAGTCCAAGAGGACGAGAGTGGCGCCATCTTCAAGCAGCAACTTGGACTGGGACTCGGAAGAGAGCTTCTCCAAGCAGCTCTCAGGCTCGAACGTCACCATTTTCTTCCTCTGCTCGGACATCACGGCGAAAAGGGACGTTGCTCTCCGTGTCACTCACTCCTCTTGGGCTTGTTGCTAAACTGCTTACTATTTTTGTTTACTTTGAGTTGAGGAAAAGAATGACGCCATTGAAAATGTTGTTTCACGCAGGAGAGGAACATTCTCTTAAAGTGAACTAACTTAAAGAATTATTAGATGTATACATGAGCAAACTGCATATGTCCCAGTTGTTGTGCACTAATGTAGGAAACTGTTTTTCCATGGCCCCTAACTTTGTCCAAGAAACCAGCTGTTCATGTGAACTATTGACTCGAAATTTACATCAAGGGTCTTGGGCATAGAGGACGTTGATCTGTGGTCATGGGTGTCCGCCACTGCTCTGCCCCAAACTGCCAAAACAATAACAAGACCTTCCCAGACATGTCCTTCTTCAGGGTTCCAAGGAACGAGGAGAGGGGAAGAAGATGGATACTCAACTCCAGGAGGGAAAACCTGTACGATGCATCTATCCAGTACCTCAACGCCAACATCATGTTCTGTCCGAAACACTTTGAAGATAGTCAGTTCACCAACTCCAAGAGGAAGAGATTGAACTGGAACGCTATTCCCACCCTCTTCGAAGTCAGGGAACCTTCTCCATGTCCCACTTGTTCCAACAGACAGGTATACAAATGTGTCAATACGCCTGGGACCTGTTCCAGTGCTTTCTGTGTTTGCGAGTGTATCTTTGCACTTGTACATGTAAGTCCGGAGAAATCAGGAACTCCAACCATCACTAGTGCCCAAGGGACGTTGGGAAATGCGCTATCGAGTCCGGAATGGCATTTGTGGGCCAAGATTTGAGGCTTTATTGATGTCTTTGATTGCTGCGAGGAAGTTTCTCCTTCTTTTCCTCAGAGGGCGCTGCTTGTCTGCCCCTGCCATGCTGTGGAACTTCTGCTCAGTGTAAACAAAAACAACGTGAAATGCTTAACACGCGTTGTAGAGACGTCCTTTTGCATCTTTGTTCATAACTTATTAATGTGAAGTTGAATCCAGGTGTCCCAGACCGAGTTGAGGATGTCGGGCAACCGCTCTAGTCCCTATGGCGGCGTCGCGCACCGCATCATGAAGAAGCAAGGCTGGAAAGAAGGTAGGACAAACAGTAATGTCTTTTTACTTTTACTCCAGCCTCGAGACCCTGTATTAAAAGGACTCATCGTAACCGCCATTTTCTGGTTCACTGCGCCGTTTTGAAATAGCTCAAAAAAGGTGACGAGATGTTGGGGGCTGAAGACATGACCATGAAGAGGGCCAGGTAGGAGAGGCCAGCCAACAGAATTCTACTCCTTTCACCGTGAAAATGACGGTGACTTACGTCAGTCCGAATGAGGGCCTCTTTTGGCAGTCCTGACGGTCCAGATGCCTCTTTTGGCGGTCCTGGCGGTCCGGATGTCTCTGTTGGCGGTCCTGACGTCTCTGTTGGCGGTCCTGACGGTCCGGATGCCTCTTCTGGCGGTCCCGACCGTCCGGTCCCACTGGGTCAGGCGCTCGTCACTGTCAAGTGGTTTTTCTTCTTTTTGTGTTGCGCAACCTTAGTGCAGGTGGTGTGCGCCGAGTTGCGATTGTGCATGAACGTGCAGTTTTCTTATTTACTCGCTTAAAGGCCGCCTTAAGCGAGTTTACAGCCGGCCTCTCAGCCACCAACTTAACTCATTGGCCCAACTGCTTCTTGACAGGATCACAAAATGTTCCAGCAGGAACTTTTCATCTTTCTGTGTCCAGTTCATGGTGGTCTCTCAGCCACCAGCTCGAGTCATGACTCACTGATCCAGCCACTTGTCTGACTTGAGCCACATCTCTTTCAGCGACCAGCATGAGTCATGTTTTGGTGGGAAATCCGTTTCACCACCTACAAATATGCTCAAAATCCCACTGAACACCATTGAAACTTTGAGCACATCCACATATGAACTACACACACCTGAAAACACTGTTGGAACGCAGCATCAATGGCGCAGAGCAATGGAAACTGATGTTGTTGACAACCATGACTTATTATTAGGAGGATTAGGAAGATTATTGGGATATGTGCTCCTGTACATGAAAGCTCTCGTCGTCTTGGCCCTGGCCAAGGCCCCCCACCCCACCCCCACAGGACACTGCTTGATTCTGTGGCTTGCTTATCCACTCTTTCTTGCTGATGCTTAGATTTACTCATCACAGCTCATGACCAACGTGCTGTTACTTGACGGGTTGCATAGGACATTTGTGGCAGCAACGGACGACTCCACTGATAAACGTGCCTAACATGTTGTGTAATCCTAAATAGGTGACGGTCTTGGAGCTAAGAGTCAAGGTATGTCGACACCATTGAAGCCTCTACTCAAGTTCGACAACCACGGGGTGGGGCACGATCCCTCCAAGGAGTTTACAGATCATTGGTGGGCGGACGCCTTCAACGCGGCTGCCAGCAGGATTACAGTGCATCAAGATGAACAGGTACGAGGATAATGTGCGCACATGGAAACGTATACCAATATGAGGTTGAAGGAGTGACCAGATTACAGTAGTTTGCATCTAGGTACTTCATGACAGAGTAGTGAGCATTCCGATGAATGCAATATCCTCTCCGTCGGCGCTTGGTCAATAACTGGGGACATTCATCATCGGCAACGAATGCTTGTTTTCCAGGGAGAAGTGGCTGTGAGGTCAAGGGAGAAACGGAAGAAGAAGGAGCAAAAATCTGGAGCTTATGGAAGATTTGTCAAGACTGCTACTCTCAGGTCCGGGCGGTTGGAGCAAGAAGAAGCCAAGGACGAAGAACAGGACGAAAAATTGCCAAAGCGTGCCAGACTCACCGATGAGGAGCTCTTCAAGGCATGCGGAGGCCTCACTGCTCACAAGTACGAGGATTGTATTAAATACCACTGCAGTTGGAACTGTAGTGCATTACTGAAAGTGTTCATCTTGGAGTCACCCTAGTGTCTTAGTACGGGGGTACCTTACAGTAGGCGTCGTCTTTTGTTAAGTTGGGGGAGTTCTGTTGTGAAGCATGGGAAGGATGCATTGCATGTGCCTGTCAATTGATAGGCCAGTGATCAAGGGTCCTCAGAGTGGTAGACAGATGTGACTTTGTCAATACAGTCTTCATTTATTATGACAGGGGTGCTCGGCACGGCCACCGGATGACCGCGAAACAGGCGAGGTCGGAGGCCATGGAGAGGCGACTTCTTCGGAAAATGAAAAAGACAGAAAAGGCCCGGAGGAAAAAAGTTGATACCAATGAGGAACCTAAGAAAAAGCCAAAATAAACTCTTAAGGTGTTAACTTCTCCGGACTTGGTTATTTTATGTTCAAAAGCTGAGTATGCCACGTTCGTAACAACTGTGGAAACCAACGTCAACGTAGGCTTCCAACGTCAAACTATAGAAGACTGCTGTACTGTGTCTCCTAATGCCGATGGTCAAGTCTAATGGTCAAGAACATGTCGAGAATGAAGACTAAGGTGACATGATGCTCTTCGTACGAATGTCTAAGCGAGCCTAAGAAATTAGCAATTAACATGAGTGGCATGTTTCTTGGCTTGGCTCGCAATGGGATAGCCACAGTAGGATCTATGAAAAATACACGTACATTTTACACAACATTTGCACTTACAATATGTAGCACAATACTACACGGTGAATGATGAATCATGAATATTGCACGGAAACCATAATAGAACAACCTCACTGAAGCACCTGGATCTCTGTACTTGGCAAAGCTGCAGCTAAGACCTTTGCGCCTTGTGGACCAATTTTGTTGTTACTCAAAGACAGGACACCGTTCTTAGTCTTAGCCAACATGAATCTCAGGTGCCATTGACAAATACCAAATGAACCATGTCTTAAGGCCAATGGCGTGTTGTCCGATCTCCGGACCCTCACCATCGCCACGATTTCAGATACTCTTATACTGCGTGCGACCGACTTCCATGATGTCATGAGCCACTTCGAGAATGTCGTTTACACAGTAGCACAAGACTAAATATTCGAAAAGTATATTTTTTGAATATTTTTGAAATATTCATATTTACTCAATACTCGTTGCTGAATATTCATATTGACTCGAATCCAAAAATAGTCGGATTCGTAACAGCCTTAGTGGGAACACTGTGGATTGGGGATAAAAACATAAAAGCATATAACGCTAATAAGTGGCACTAACCTGACCCTAGGGGGATCGTCCAACGAATTCTTTGGGATCTTCACCCTGGAGCCCGTGCCATCCCTACTTATGGCTCTCGCAATAGTCATGTTCCTCCATGGGTCGGTGATGCCAAGGAATTGGCTCGATTCGCCGACTCGCCAATACGAGTCGAGGCTCGACTTACACCATGACTGGGCCCACGAACCGACTCGTTTAATGATTTGAATTGTAATGGCTGGATTTCTGTATGTTGTACAGTGCAGCGTAGCACACAAGCAGCCAGGTTGAAGCGAATTTTGTTCGCTTCGAATTAATTGAATAATAGAATTGTCGTAATTAATTAATTTTGCTAGGTTAGATTGAGCAGGTGTTGAATCAGTTCTGATACAGTATCAGCTGGGAATGTCCCGGCTCGTTATTAGCTTGAATTGATAGTCGTTGACTCTGAATGCCCTGGCTCGCTACCAACTCCAGCCCAGGGTCCTGGCGATTCGGCTCGGCAAAATCCGGCTCGTTGGCATCACTTCTACGGGTGGGACGCCCGACGGAGTTCGCTGTTGACGAACCTGTCGATTACTTTATCAACTGGTGTCTCTCTAGGTCGTTGTGCGTTTGCCGCCAACGATAGTAGTATCATTGGTTTGACCCGCCCTCGAGGGAGAGCTGTTGCGTCGACCACAGCTCTTGCTGGGCCATGTCGTCGGGCTTCCGTCCTGGCCTCGGGCTGCGACTTCGCTGGCCCGACCATGGGTCGGACTTGCTGTCCTTCAGCCGGGGGCTCTGCGGAAAGAGGGATTTGGCGGACGTGACCCTGACTTGCTCTGGCGGTGTGAACTTCAGCGCCCATCGGCTGGTCTTGGCCAGCGCATCCACCTATTTCTCTGAGCTCTTCGCTGGTCTGGACATGTAAGTGGTGTCAAACTGATGTTGAAGTGCAGTGAGCGCCGCTTGTATCGAATGTCATGGCCAAAACTATCACTTAAGGACTGATTTTTAGCAAAACCAAGCCTGCATTTCACTGTTGGCGTCATCGACAGTTGCAGCCTATGCTGAACATTGCCAACGTGAGAACCGCATGCAAGTGCAGGTCAGATGCAGAGGGTTGACTCTCCTGGAGCGATTTCATGCACTTGCCAAGACCCTGACTCAACGATAAGCTGCGCTGGTTTGAAGCCACCACCTCTGTGTGTTGACATTTTTGTTCAAAAGTTTTGTTAAAGCAGTTTTTTTTAAAAAAAAGGATGGCTTTCTTTGCAGAGGGGAGGGGTGTAGCCGCATGTAGTGAATCTCCACTTATACCGAATGTTTGATCTTGGCCCTGCAAGCGGCGGGGTGCACTGTATAGAACAGTGAAGCCAGCATGTCTACATTCCTCAGGGACCAAGGATCGCCGTGCCTTGATCCATCCTCATAGTGTGTGCAGCAATGGTGAAGAAAAATGCCCTAAATCCTCATAGTTTGTTCTAAATTCAGCCACTCATCAAATGGATAAACTCAGTTCTTTTAAAAATAGTCGCGATTACTTTCAAAACGGAAAATACCGACTTTCGAAGTTGTTGTGTTATATTGAAATTCTATATTTGAGACAAATATATCTGTATACAGATTTACGTCGATGAAAAGGTTCCCTGGATTTAAATGCATGCAAACGACTGATGAATGCGCTCAGTGATGCAAATATGTGGGTTTCACTGTATTGTGAACATCGATATTATGTTTTCAGGTGGAAGCATCCTGTCATAGTCTTGAAGGACGTCAAAGCGTCTCTCGTGGAAAGCGTCCTCATGCTCGTCTACCGCGGCGAGGTGACTGTGCCAGCCGACAATCTGGACGAGCTGATCAAGCTGGCCAGGACATTGGGAATCAGAGGTAGAGCATTAGATTTTCGTGTGCGTGCACCTCAACAACTTTATGACCACGTCAATGTAGGTCTGGAAAATGTCACCATAGGTCTGAGAGACATCGAACCGGCTCCCTCCATGTCTCATGGTCCCTCCCAATCTGTGGAGCCGGTCAATGAACCTGTTGTCATGAGTCCCGCCTCGTCCGTGCCGATGCCAGCCTGGAACAGGAGGAAGCAGCAGTCGTCACGAGTAATGCTCCATAACATTTCTTCTTGCTGGACGCGCATGTCCTTTCTATCCACAGGGCTCCGGTGAGTCTTCTGAAAAGAGAGCAAGAGGCGAGGGGAGCGTTGACGATGATTCCAGTATAGTTGTCAAAAAGGCAAGTCTATGCATAAACCCAACTCAGCTTTCACCGCTAAGCATTTTCATCTCCTTCACAGGAATTCAAGGAAGGATACACCCCTGAGGAAATGGATGAGGACGACCCTGAGCCAGATGATGGTCATGGCGAAGACCTTGGGGATGTCCAAGTGGAGGAAGTTCAGGGCATGGATGTAGAGCCAAAAGAAGAAGATCTGGAGAGGAGCATTAGTGAGACCTTGAACGAGCTGAGTCCGTATGATGTCCCCTCTCAGGCTTGGAAGGAAGACTTCTTCAGCAAGGAGGGAGCCGATCAAGTTGATCAAGTTGACGACCAAGGGGTGAGCTCAACGTCATACATTAGTTACCTGAGAGGGATGAGTTATGCTATGTCAACGTTGCGTCCCGCTTGATGCACCTGGGTATAGTGTGACATGGCCGATGAGGGTCTGCACAACGTGGACGTGTTCTTCCTGACTGTCAAGGTCACATTCAGGAAGAATTGTTGCGTCTCATTGCTCCGGAGCTATTGCTGAAGAGCGAATAATGGAAGTATTCCAGAGAAGACGACTCAACGTGGTTCCACGTCCTTGGAAGAAAATGACAGTAGCCAATAATAGTATGGACGTACGTACCGACTGTGCTGGCCCTACGTATCAGCATCACACTTGAGGATGGCTGTACAAGGGGTGCACCCATGTGACCACGTTCCCATCTCATCCAGAGGTAGTTCCGAATGGCTTTGGTATGTTGTGCTCCTACCTGTTGGACATTTGTCCCTGCCTGGTTCTGGGCACTCGTCCGATCATAGCCTGTCATTTCCAAGCTCAGGGCCTTCTCAGAATATGATAGTAACATTGCTGAGACTGGTGGTGAAAGAATTGCTGTTGAAGTTAAGGCAGACATCAGGTCCAAAAAGAAACAGCACCACAGTGACATCTCCCAAGTTGAAGGAAAGAAGTTGTAAGACCTGCGATGGTGAGTAGATGATGGCAAGGAAAAGGATTCGCTGCTCAGAAATGCGTACATGGAAGAGATCTGTTGACTGCACAACGATGAGATGAGAAATTTGTACCCGGGAGCCATGCACTCGTACGATTTCAATGCTTCTGGTGTCGTTTTAGGGAAGACCAAATTTTTGCGTCGAGAAAGGCTGTCGTCGCTTTGGTCATGGTAGACGTCATAAAGATGTAAGCAATGTTGACGTACTTTGCTCCACGGAATTGGAGCATCAGTTGAAGCTACCACCGATCAGCACCTGGATTATAAACCATTGAGGAAGTGATGCAAGAGAAATTCCTCGTACTTCATAGAACAGAACGTGCGCAGTGACTTGAACAATGACACGTTTCCACAGGGCGGTGACGGAGAACTGGAGAGAATTTCGAGCGTCAGCGGAAGGGCCAAGCTGATCCTTAACGGATATGTCTACGGCATTGTTCGTACTCGGGTACTTCAGGCATCCACTGATACTTGGCGGTGCTGCTCAAGTCGTTGCCGTGGAAAAGTTAGAACATGTAAGACAATCAGCTTATGGATTACGTCTGGACATGAAAATAGCTAACTTGCAGATCGGACTAATCCAACATGGGAAATGTATGTCGGTCACAACCATGTCCCGCTGCCATCCCACGCTTTGGATCGGGTGAGGCTCAGGTCCAAGTTGGCGGGATGCATCCGGTAAGTTGCAATGCGTTAAGAGTACGAACACGTTGGTGCAATGAAGATGTAGGCAACTTCGATGTGCTTTGCTTTTGCAGGAAGCAGGGACCAAGGGCATCTGTTAAATCTATCATCAAAGAGTACCTGAAAGATGTCCCAAGAGGAAAGCGTCACATGTTTTCGAGAAAAGCCATTGGCATCGCCATCGAGGATGTGAAGAAGGAGAAAGCCAAGTTCGAGAAGAGTGAGGCGACGCGGAAAACTAAGAGAAATGCAAACAAACGTCGAGTAATACGCGTGTAGAACACGTCCTGAAAAAGGTAATATGCAGATTATCAGAGATGTGAAATACACATCCTTCCGTAAGTCGTTTCCATGAGCACGACATCACCTCGTACGCTGTGTCTCTCTGCCTGGACAATGTCTCCCCAGCCAGGGACACGCGGAAGTCCCCGTCCTTCACTCGGTCTCACCCAATGCCCGATCGGGCAAACAGCGCTAAAACATAATACTCAAACACAACTTTAGGAGGATGCACAACATCGAACATTCACTTCAAACCACTGCGTTTCAGCCCGTGGTGTGGGGGAACTCTCGCTCCCTCCTGCTACAGCATCACCAAGATCAAGACTCTTCAGAAGGTAGTAGTAGAACTATTTTGCTAACCTCACTCTTTTGTACCTTGCCATCACTGCGTCGGGCTGAGACAACACGTACCAAACCATCTTGCATCTACCTCAACCAATTGAGCCACGGGCCACAGCTAAGTGTCTGGTTAGAAGGATAAGACTATATCGTCCTTCTTCAAATTGCGTGTGGTTCGTCTCCACGTTCCTCTTCCCGGCAGGCTTGGGATGTAGTACTCTTTCCGGAAACGGAGCCAGATCCGATCTGGGAGGAGTCCAGCACCTCTTCCGGCTAGCTCCAGGCCTCTGCAGAATAGTCTATAGAGATTTGGCAAGAAAGCGATTGACTGCCTCGAGGTCGTTGTTGTCACTTCCAACACAGGCCATCCGTCTGGCGTTGATCACTTCTTCCACTAGTGTATGATGCTCTTCATCTGAGAAGGCATTCTCTGGCGAAAGATTTCGCAGCAGGTCTCGCTGGGCACACCCGACCATCCACCCGACGTACTCTGCCCTCGTCATGCTCGTCTATCTCGTGCTTCCCGCTCAAACCGGCCGCGCAAAAGATGCAAAAGTGATGAAGAGAGACAGTTATAACAATGCTCCGCATTAGCAGCTAATGCCCTACGATCGTGCACATTGCTCACGCACGTCCAAGAGGAGCGGGACTCGGTCTCCTTGCGCAATCCACGAGTGAGCCGATGTGGGAGATGTGTGGCTCACCGCGGTGGCGTCCTGGAGACGGTGCCGACAATGTCGTCTTCCACTGCAACGAGATGCACCCCTTTGTTCCCGCCTTCGTGGTACCCAGTGCAGTGACTGCGGAACTCTCCTTCCCGGCATTCTCAACTCAGTTCTGCTCCAGCACGGTGGCCGAGCCAATCGTAACAGCATGAGTGGCAGTGACACATTTCATCAGAAGCAATCTTACAAGAGCGTTGCCAGCAGCAAGGGAGACCATGACCAGTTCAGAAGATGCGTCCGTGAGGGGGGAGACAGCCTCCCGCACCCAGACGACGCCCGAACCCTGTCAAAAGCTGAGGACGCCTCAACCTGCACGACCTAACACTGATCCTTGTATCCTGAGAGATGGTGCGGGGCTTTCTCACTCAAGCTGTGCGCATTACATTATACACGACGGAGTCGATCAAGTCGCCTCTGTGGAGTCGTCCGACTTCAAGATCGGTGCCGGGGCCGGTCCCTCCTCCCCGTAGAGACTGATTTGGCACGAGTCATAATGTGCAGACGGACGACTTCATGCTGGCAGAAACCGGCTCTATGTATGGCTCAGTGTGCTTGCGGTAGTGACGTGTTTCTAGCCGAGGAGCCGAAGCCAAGCCTCCACTTGGTCATATGTGACATAAAGGCTTCCAAATGCCTCCTATTGCAACAGGGTGCCCAACTAAATCTTGCTAGCGTCAAGCTTTGGCCTCAAGTTGGGCTTGACAGTCAAGCCCAAACAATCGTACTGAGCTGGAGCTTCGTTCCATCACTAGCACGCAGCAGCAACAACAGCAGAGAGAAGCAAGAGAACGAACTGTTGTGTTCGATAGTCTCATTCTGGGACCGAGCTGTCGCTGCTATTCATGGCCATGTCCGGGTTGCCCCTGCTCTGTCGCGCCGCCTCCAGGGCGCTTCTGCGATCGCAGCGGTCGCTGCTGAGCACGACGGCGTGCGCCAGCGCGCCCAGGATCCAGCAGCCGGCGCCGGACTTCAAGGCGACGGCGGTTGTCAACAATCAGTTCAAGGACATCAAGCTCCAGGACTTCAAGGGGAAGTACCTGGTGCTCTACTTCTATCCTCTCGACTTCACCTTCGTCTGTCCCACCGAAATCATCGCCTTCTCGGACAGGTGAGTCGGACTAGACACTCGGCTCAAGTGACATCTTGCTCCTGAAGGTTGTGGTCTTTTTAGGATAAAGGAGTTTCAAGACATCAACTGCGAAGTGGTTGGCGTGTCCACCGACTCGCACTTTGCGCATCTGCAGTGGATCAACATGCCCAGGAAGGAGGGAGGACTGGGCGGACTACAGTACCCGCTGTTGTCGGACCTGAGCAAGAAGATTTCCGAGGACTATGGCGTCCTCTTGGAGAACCAGGGTATTGCTCTAAGAGGACTCTTTATCATCGACCGTGAGGTATGCTGAGTTGTAGCCTGAGATCCGGGAGAGAATCTCAATTATTCTTCCTGCGTACGTGTACAGGGTGTTCTGAAGCAAATGACCGTGAATGATCTGCCCGTGGGTCGCTCTGTGGACGAGACACTGCGTCTGGTCAAGGCGTTCCAGTTCGTGGAGAAGCACGGCGAGGTCTGTCCAGCCGGATGGACCCCCGAGTCACCCACCATCAAGCCCAACCCCAAGGATGCGAAGGATTATTTCGAAAAAGTTAACTAAACAAAAACAATTGTATCACTGTGACTTAAGGTGGGCTTAACAGAAAAATGAATTGTTCAGTTTCATAGCGTTTGTGCCCTTGCTTAGGAGTTCTTTCTCATGTCGGGATTAGTGTTCGTCGAAGCCGGGCATTGCAAACTGGCTGGCAAACTGCTCCACCTCGTTCTTGAGGGTGACGCATTTGTCCGCAGTAGCTTTGTCACTATCCAAGAACTGCGTGAACTCTTTAAGCTTCTTGGTCTGCGCCTGTGCGTCCTTGGCAATCGCCACAGCCTTATCCAGCAGCTCAACGACCCGTTGAAATTCTCCCTCCTTCAGGCCTCGAGAGGTCATTGCTGGCGCTCCCAAGCGCACGCCCCCGGGGACCAGAGCGCTCTTATCACCGGGGACGCTGTTCTTGTTCAACGTGATGGATGCCCGGTTACACACCTCCTCCACACGAGCGCCGTCTATGGACCGAGACTGTTTCATATCCACCAGCACGAGGTGGTTATCGGTGCCACCAGAGACGACTTTATAGCCCTTAGAGATGAGTGCGGCAGCCATAGCGTGGGCGTTGCGAACCACTTGCTGCTGGTATTGCTTAAAATCCTCGGACTGGGCCTGCTTGAGTGCAACTGCAACGGCCGCGATGGCATGGTTGTGCGGTCCACCCTGGAGAGCTGGAAAAACGGCACTGTTCACCCTGCTCTCAAGGTCGTAGAGCTCCTTGCTGCCGTCCTTCTTGGTGCTGCGCACGCCCTTCCGGAAGAAGATGATGCCTGACCGAGGACCTCGCAGGCTCTTGTGCGTGGTCGTGGTGACTAGATCTGAGTGTTGGAAGGGTGCCGGGACGACGCCGGCAGCCACCAGACCACTAGTGTGTGCCATATCCGCCAAGAGATACGCACCGACCCTGTCGCAAATGCTCCGGAAGCGGGCGTAATCAAGGTGGCGCGAGTACGCGGAGAAGCCAGCAATAATGAGCTTGGGTTTGAACTTGATAGCCAAGGTCTCCAACTCGTCGTAGTCAATGAGTTCTGTCTCACGATTTAAGCCGTAGGGAAGGGACTCGAAGTACAATGACGTGGCGGACACGCGCTTCTTCTCTGTCATGAAACCATGAGTGAGGTGCCCCCCTGCTGGCAAGTCCAGCCCCATAATGCGGTCGTGTGGCTTCAGCACCGCCGTGTACACGGCAAAGTTGGCGGGTGATCCTGACAGAGGCTGGACGTTGACGCCCCACTGCTCGGGGTCTAATCCGTACGTCTCCAGCGCGCGGGACTGGCATAACAGCTCCACCTTGTCGATCACTTCAGTGCCACCTGCATGGAGAAAGTCAGGGTCAGCGTGACACCTAAAAGGTTGTGGGCTTCATAGGCAATGATCTTACCGTAGTACCTCTGTCCTGGGTATCCCTCAGAATACTTGTTTGACAGACACGATCCCTGGGCCTCGAGAGCGGCACGACTGCAAAAGTTCTCCGAGGCGATCAACTCCAGTCCGGATTTCTGCCGCCTCTTCTCCTGCCGGATAAGGTCCCACACCTCGGGGTCATCCTCGGAGAGCGGCTGCGTGCCGGTCCACAGACTCTGGATTCGTTGGCAGCCTCGAAAGGCGCGGATCTGTCGTAGGCCTTGCATGAGCTGGCTTGTCACGTCCGTACTGTTTGTGACGCTCTAGGACAAGGCCGCAAACCAGTTCCGGCAGAGGTTATCAGACAGGTTTTGGCAGGACAGATCTCCAGATAGCGCCGCGCTGTCCGCGTCAGGCTCACTCTTCGCTGAGGCCTCAACGGCACAACATTTTCATCCGACGTCTCATCGGTCACGGACACGGCCAAGCTTCCTACGGCGCGGCCAGGAGCGACAGAGGCCTCAGTAGAAGCGCGCTGCCCCCGTAGAATCTGCACGGCGAGGACACGCCGATGCGGGCGTGCCTTGTGATGTTCGCCGCCGTCACCGGTTAAGGGAACTCGACTAAGTCGAAGGTTCCAAGGAACAGGAACGACAGAAAGCAACACTTAAAGGCAAAGTTGGGTCACAAATGCTCCGAGGTTGCGTGACTGCGGACAGTACAGAGATGCCAGTGGTGATCTACACCTTCCAGGAAGCCTCGAGGTCAACCCCCTTTAGTCATTGCTAAGTCTTCCTTGTCTTTGAAACAGTTCAAAGAAGTATCAACCATTGCCAGCAGTGCTACACCCTCGGGATCCAACTTTGGCCACTTCAGACCCAAATACAACTGCACCAGATCTTTTGCTCTAGAGTCACTTGGTGCATAGATAGTATTACATAATGATCATCAGGGGCAATCCTTTAACGGGGCCGATATCCAGTTTGGATCTAGGTCAAAGCTCGACTCATGTGAAGTTACTCCCCGGGTACGGGGGCCCGACTGTCACACACACCCTCGTTCTGCACAGTTGTGGTACAACGCGATTCTACGCAGTTTTTACAAACTTTCTGCAGCTTTTTCGCATGTCCATTTTTTTGCTCTAGTTTGCCACCGACCAGACGAGTCTGTGCTTTGAGACGACGGAATGGAGCTGTGCCAAGATGCTTTCGATGCTCTGCAAATGCGCAGTAAAGCGCATCCAAGGTCGACTTTTCTGGAGCATCATTCTTGACGACGCCTCGTCCAGGTCCATGGTGCAGAGCTGCGCCGCCGTCCCCTACATGAAGTTGGGGGAGGAGAACGCTCTGGCAACTCGTTCCATCAAACCAGTGGACGACGAATGTCAACAACAGCTCATATAAATAACCTTTGAGGTTTGATACCCGTATGTGTCCGTGGCCGCGGCTACCGTGGCCGCCGCCGCCATCGTCGTCGTAATGCACTCGCAGAAAACCTTGAGGCGCTGCTACTCCTTGCTCCCAGAGGCTGCCGACGACAAGTTTCTGTTGGGTTTGCGTGGAAGTTCCTCGTCGGGCATTCCTCCTGTGGTGGCCAACGGCCTGTTCTTGCTCGAATTGAGCGAGCAACTGCGCCGTCTCTTGTGCGGCTCTCCCGAGGCCAACCTGACGCTGGCAGACATGGAGATCGTCTTGCCCGACTTTGGCATGGAAGAGATCTCGGCCTTGGGAGAGTTGCTCCACTCGGGAAGCTGTCGACTGCGCTCTCGTCCGTCGGTGTCGCGTCTGCAGGCCTTGCTCACCATGTTGGACTTGCCCGTCGCTACCTTGGAACAGGCAGAAAGTTGGCCTCCGCTTCCGCCGGACATAGCTGACGACTCGGACATGGGGCCTCACATCCAGAACGGGTCAGTCGTCAGGGAGGGAGGTACAGCACCTTTTGTCATTGTCTTTGGCTTCTGACGAAACTTTTTCATTCGCAATCTGTTCTAGTTATCGTTTGTGGCGTGTGCAAAAAGAATGTGCGCGGCCCGTCTGATGGACGAAACTCCGCCAAGTACTTCCGCAGGAAGCATCTGCAGCGTTGTCTCGCAAGGCACAAAGCCTCTGAACGAGACCATCGAGGACTTTCGGTGCAAGAGCATGAAGAAGAGGAAACGAGCTTACGTAGAGTCCTAGACCTTGCGAAAGCTGAGCTCGCCACTGCTGAAGGCACACACCGCCTTGGCCGAAAGCGATCCAGACCGCCAGACGAAGAAGACGTGCGCCAGGCACTAGCCCAGCTGGGACGCAGTTGCTTCGTCCGAGAAGGCGAGAGGATCCGTTGTGGTGTATGCGGAAAGACGTTTGGGGCTGGCTCCAGCTCAGCCGCCAGGAGGTCAATCTTGGGAAGAATAAGGCACTTCAGGCAGACTCATTTTGACAAAATTCATGGAAAAAGGACGTCGGAGGAGGAGAAGGAGGCCCATTTTGGCTTCTTTTCCTGCCATTTGTGCCAGCGGGACCTTCCCAGTGGCTTTGCCGTCGAGCGCCATGTGATCCAGGAACATGTGGAGAAGTCGGGTGCAGCTTTTGCGTGTCCGGACTGCCCAGTGACGTTCGCCCACTTCGACCAAGCTGTCGCACACTCTGCTGAGTGTCACCAGCGTCCAGAGCCGGCCAAGTGCAGGATCTGCCAGAAGAGACTCTCGCACGTGTCCCGACTGCCGCATCACTTCACCGCCAGCCATGTGGGCCAAGCGTGCTACGACTGCCCCCGCTGCGGGGAAACCTTCTTCACCCGGAAGACGGCCAAGTCTCACTTGGTGAAGGTGCACGGGGGCGGGCGAATCAAGTGCCCCCTGTGCGACCAGACGGCGTCTTCCATGGAGAACCTGCGTCGACATTCGGCAAGGAAACATCCGGAGCAGGCGCTACTCAAGTTCCGAAACCTCCTATCTTGTCCAGTGTGCCAGCAGCTGTTTGCCACCAGGTCCTACTTGCAAGAGCACATGTCCTTGCACAACGGCAGGCCCGCGTACCTCTGCTCAATCTGCGGCCAGGGATTCTGTGGCAAGGACGGCTTGAGAAAGCACTCCAGAACTCTTCACGGAGAAACCAATGACTAGACGGAGTATGTAGAGTTGAAGATGTTTCTTCTCATCTTCAGATATGTGTATTTTACTCACTTTCGAGGGCATTTTGAGGGTAATTTACGAGGACCCAGCCTGAGTCCAATAATGCTAATTCATGTTCTGCGAGAAATCCATTTTCGCGCATGATTCCTGCCACTCCTCGGCAGAGTTCCTTGACTGTGTCGTGCGTCGATCCGTTGGTCAGCAGGGACATGATCATTTGACAGACGCTCTCTCGAAGCATTGGACAGTAGCGCTTGGCTGAAGGAAGATTCAAAGAAATGCACACAAGCTTGTTCAAGATGTGATCTTTGCTTTCTTTTACTCACGATTCTTGGAGCAGACTTGAAGTATAGCCCAGATCGCCCACAGCTGAACGGCGTATTCCTGACCAGGCTCCAGAAGAGGGAGAAAGGGCCTGAAAGACCTGTAGGCGACCATTTCTTCTTTGGGAGTCTTCCAGCTTAGAACGGTCGCGCTCTGGAGTATACGAATGATGTAAGGATTGTTAGCTACACACGTTAATGTGTCGAGCGTGAACTTACTAAATCTTCCATGAGGGTCGTCTTGGAGATGCACTTGACCGTCCACAGGTCGCTCGACTCGCTGGAAAGGTGGGCCACGATGCCGGCGGCAAAGTAGCAGACATCGATGTGTTTGGAACGCAGGAGTTTGCTGTAGTAGTAAAAGTTCTGATTCTTAGAACTTGTACGGTGCATTGTCGCTACTTTTCAATTCACCTCAGCTGGCTGACGAGGTCATCGATCATGAGGTGCCCTCTGAGTTTCTGCACCTCCGCGATGTTGTTGAGGAGTCCCAAGACCTTTGTCTCGACCGCTGTCTCCCCAGGAAAGACGTTGAGCACTTCGATATACAGTTCCAACCCCCCCTCTTCCAGGAATACAGAGCAAGTGGTGGGGCTCTCGTCTGTCAGGTTCCACAACGCTGACAGGGTAAACTTGAGCGTGACGTCAATACTCTTGTCCTCTGTCCGCCTGCGAACGATGCGTAGCAGCTTCTGCATGTAATTTGAGCTGGAACCCAACTCCGAGGTCTCACGGGTCGAGATTTTGGCAGCTGTGACAAAAGTAGATCTTGCATGGACAAGACAGCACGAGATCATTTAAGAGAAGACGGACATACCCAAGATAGAACAGATGGCGACGCTCATGCGATTCATAGAATGGTTCTGCCAAGTGTACAGGCAGTCCATGACGAGTTTGGCGCAGCGGAACCTATCGAACGAGACGTCTTGCAAGATTCTGTCGCTGCAAATCGTGAGTAACGCGTTTTTCTGGAGCTGCTGGTGCTGCGGGAATTCCTCCATGGCATTTAGGTCCACTTCAACGATCCGACGCAGGATGCTGGGATGCAACTTTTCTCCAGTTTCGGTTCTTGACAAGTTGTACAGGCACGCGGTGGCCGCCATCTGAATCGAGAAGACGGTCGGGTATGTCTCCGCCGCCGACACCACCAGCTAGAAGAAGAACACCTTTGTTTAGCACCGAGTGCCACGTCTCCATAGTAACATTCATCCGTGTCACCATGATAAGATCCTCTCTGGGACCAATTATCGGCTGCGTGAACTTGAACAGGTTGTAGAGAGAGTTCTGCGTGTATTGTGGCCTGTTGTCGTATCTCCTCAGAGCTTCGACCACTTGGCGCTCGCTGCCGCACCCAGAGACATCGATGGCCGTAGTAGCCTCGAGGATGGTCTCGTCATTGCAAGCCTGAGTCAAGACCAAGCCGAGGAACTGCAGGCCTGGATGACTATTCAGAAAGCTTTTCAGGCCGGACACACACAAGCAGTCATGACCTGTAACAAAGAGTTTCGTTGGGTTAGGAGATCCTTGGACTTGAGTCCAGTGTACAGCTTACCTGAAAGGTCTAGCGAGATGAGGTTTGGCAGCATATTGGGCCTGCTGAGAAACTCCTTCACTTCGAACTTGCCGAGCCCGTCGGAGGACATTAGACTGGGCGGATATCCCGCATTTGCGCTTCCGTTGTCCTCGGACACATCCAAGTGTCTGAGTTCTGTGAGTTGTGCCAACACTTCCAGCAGTGACTCCCCGTTGGACAGGCGCACGCCGTACATGGAGAGAGATTTGAGTCTGGAGCGACACTTGCGCAGACAGGACACGTCGCTCACTTTGGTGCAGGAAATGTCCACGCTCTCCAACTGGGGCAAGTCTTCCACTACCATCTCTAGACTTGCCTTATTGAACTCTGTCCATGAAACGTTGAGTGTGTGCAAGCAGCGCAGTTTGGACAGAGACACCATGATTGCGTGCTTGCTGGCGTCGACGAATGTGGATTGGCTGACGCTGAGCGTGCGCAGGTTCCGAACGCTCCACTCGCCCAGGCAGCCGATCAAGTCGGTGACCGTGGCCTTGGAGAGTCCCACGGCCTCCACGTCCACCAGTTTGTGACCCCGCAGCGTCCTCAATCCGGCGGACGTGAGGTTGGAGCAGTTGGTCAGACGAACAGACTTCAGGTGGGTCGAGCGACTGTCAAACAGGGTCATCACCTGCGTGGAGAACAGAGCAGCAAATGGAGAAAAAGCACTCGTCGAGACAGTTCAAGAAGTACCTGGTCTGTTAGCTTTTTTCGCCGGCCCAACTCTTGGAGCAGCTTTTCGGCGAGTCCCGCGTGGAAAAACACTTCCCGGGCCGGGAACCTGAGGACGGTGAAACAAGGCGGGTAGACGTCCGGGTAGGGAGTGTCTGTAGATCCTGCGGTGACTGGAGCGCAGATGTCGAGCAGGTCTCGACACATGACATCCATGGCGAGCGTCTGCAGCGTCTCCGGCGACGCCAGCGACGCCGAGGGCACCAACGACAGCATCTGTTGGTCCTTCATCGACGCTGAGGGCACCGACGACAGCGACATGGCTCCTCGGACGTCACCGTTGCTTTGTTCTCTTTCCTCGCTCCAGTCCTACTCTTCTTCGCCTCCTGCCCTGCATTGGCTACTTAAAGAAGCAGCTGATCCAAAGTTGGCCCGAGCAAGAACTCGGCTTGGAGGGCGGATGAGGCACCCACAGACGACGACGACGGCAGAGGCGGTGGCGGCGACGCCGACGCCGACGACACACTCTATGTAGGCGTAGTCGACTCACTGCGTCGTCGCGGCGTTTCTAATCAACCAGACTGCGTAAGTGCTCGTGCTCCAGCAGCTCAGAAAGTGCCGACGTGTTATTCGGTCAGTCCAGCCGGGGATGTTGTAAAGAAAGCCCAATGTCTCTAGGTCCGCGTCTCGGCGTCCAACGTGTTCTGCGGCGTCGTGATCGCGACAGGGTTTTTTTTTAGTCAGAGCTGTATGAAGCTGCTGACCGAGCTAGCGATTACGGGACTAGAGCGAGAGCACGGACAATCGTTCCGCTCCAGGTTAAGTCGTCTCCACGGCAGCCAGATCAGAAGCATGAATCGAGGCGTCTATGATTTTTGCAGACAAGCAGGGGTTCCCTCGACCAAGGAATAAGTCATTGGCAGCTTCCATAAGTTGCAGAATCCCACCAAAAAGACAACCAAAGCCTCCATTGATCTCACCAAGGTCTTCTTTGCCACCAAAGTCCACGTATCCAAGTCGTCTACCTGGGCCTACATCAAATCTCACCAGCTCTTTGATGAGCATTCCATTCATCGCCAATGCTGCATTCCCATAGTCTATGTTGGCTTGTGGTACATCAGCCCTTGAAAGCTTCATTCTGAAACCCTAGAGCGAGTATGGAATGGTTAGGAAGAGGTTGCACAGGAATTTCATGCTGGCAAAATTTGTGCAACAATCTTCTCAGAGTTCTTGTTGATGGCAATGTAAAAGTTTTCCTCACGAAGTCATAAGCGTTGGGAGAACAGCACCAGAGCGAGAGAGCAAGCTCCCTATGGGGCTGGTTGCAAGGAGCAGTGACGTGCTTCTAACCTGACAGGTCTTTGAGGGGGAGATAGTGAGACACCATGAGATTTCTCCATAGCAGCTGCTCCATCGTTGGCAATGCCCGTCTCTACGTTCATTTAGTCCTGGACTTCACCCAGTTTCTTTTTCCCTGCAAGCGCTTCGCCAAGTCGTCTGACACGCATTTCTTGACCCAGGCAGCTGGCCGAAAGTTGTGCTGTTGGCATTGGTCAGTGTCGCCTGGGTACTTGCAGTGGTGGTCCAGTGTCATCCTCCCGTAAAATGACGGTTTAGAGTTGGAAACTTCCTCCATTTCTGACGCCCCCACATCATGACCCTGACACTACTCCTCGTTGCTCTTGCTATCGGCCTCCATATTCGACAGTAATGAAATGTGGTGGAAACATTCTTGGAGGCCCGTGTGAAGTATTAAGAAAGAAATCTAGTCCTTCCACAGTCGTATGAGTGACACTGACGTTACCCCACCCCACAAAGCCATTACAACAAAGGCCCTCACCAAGAAAGCCTCACCCAATGGCAGCACGGGTTGGATGTTTCCACCAAGTTGATCTTGAGGACTGAGTAGGGGTTTCTCACCTGATGCTGTCCGCACGGGCTCTTCTTGGAGCAGTATTTTTCCTATCGTGGGTAAACCTTGGCTCTGGTTTCCACCACCCAAAGCACCGAAACTCAGCGACACACTCGGTCACCTGGTCGCGCCGTCTGGGTCGGCCGATTCAGCCCTTTAAGCACAGGATAACAGTGGATTTCATACTGCGATTGCACCCCACGCGTACATTATGTGCTACAATCGCATCTGAGAGAGGAGTGCTTTCTCAGCAGCAGTATACCAGGGCCCAAGCATCATGTTCTTGAATGGCATTTATGGCTTACAGCCTTGTTGTACGTATAACCTAAAAAAGTTGTGTATTGAGTTCTCTGAACACTTATATGATGAAAGTAGTTGTTATAAGGTAACAAGCAAACTTCTTGCTCTCATGTTCTGCGCATGCGCGAGTTTTCAGCTGTTGACGGAGGAGGCGATTTTTCACCAGAAGGAAACTTCACCCATTCGAATAACAACAACAACAACATCACCACGCGCACGGAGAGCAAAGTCTGGAAGTTACCCAAGGCCAATCAAGATGGTAAGTCCCTTCTTGTCAGACGTCATCGCAGTTTCTCTTCATGACTTTGTCTACTTTCAACGCAGTTGCGACGCCAGGCACGACTTCGGCGCGAGTATCTCTACCGCAAGGGCGTGGAGGAACGCGAGAAGGCCATCCAGGACAAGAAGGACAGGCTGAAGCGGGCTGTGGAAGGTACCGGGGACACGCCTACTGTGTAGCAGCGAGCGTGAAAGTGACTTGAGATGAGAGCGCGAAAATGACGTGAAAGTGACTTTTCTTACCAGAAAACCGATTGATCGACGGGGACTTGCGGCGGGACGCCCTAGCGCTGGCACGCGCGGGAAAGTGGGACGACGCTGGGCCAGCGTTGGCCGAAGCGACGGGGTCGTCGTCTGGCGGTACTGCCTCCAAGAGCAGTCAGGACGACGAGTACAGATGGGCAGGAGTCGAGGACCCCAAGGTCATGATCACCACCTCCAGAGATCCCTCTGCCAGGCTCAAAAAGTTTGCTAAGGTAATGAGGTTTGTGCAGATTTCTTCTGACCCACGCATGACTGGAGAAACTTTCAGCTACTATTTCTCAATCTTTGAATGTCTTCTTTCTATCGGTGAGTAATGAAAAGTCTTGTTTCAGGAGCTCCGGTTAATCGTCCCCAACTCCCAGCGCCTCAACCGCGGCAGCTACGAGTTCAAACAACTGCTCGAGGCTTGCAGGTCCAATGGTGTTACCGACTTCCTAGTGGTTCATGAGCATCGTGGCCAACCAGACGGTCTCATTGTCTGTCACCTGCCCTTCGGCCCTACTGCCTACTTCACAATCTCCGACATGGTCATGAGGCACGACATCCCCAACCTGGGTAACATGTCCGAGCAGTATCCACACCTCATCTTCCACAACTTCAAGAGCAAACTGGGGGAGAGGGTGAGTGCAATACAGGTGTACCTGCACGAATGTGCGGATGAGGATAGTGAACCAGAGTCCGTGGGTAAAACTTGATGGAGAGGGAGGAGTTTTAAGGTAGACAGCATTGGGCTCACTTTCTTTTTCTCTTCAGTTGTCATGGCAATGGATGATATCCTTCGTTCCTTTGTCTTTCCAGACGATGAAGATCCTCAAGTTCTTGTTCCCTGTGCCCAGGGAGGACAGCAAGCGCGTGCTGACGTTCGCCAACCACGACGACTTTATATCATTCAGGCACCACACATATCGACGGGACAAGGCTGAGACTGTCCTGGATGAGGTGGGACCCAGATTCCAGCTCAGACTGTACGAGATCAAGTTGGGCACGTTGGAGGCCGAAGCCGCAGCAGACACAGAATGGGCACTCCGGCCGTACATGAACACGAGCAAAAAGAGAAGGTTTCTCTCCGATGATGATGGCTTTGAGGTGGAATGAGAGCTGAGATATTTGTCCAGAATACAAGTTGACTCGAAAACACCGCTTCATACGTGCACCAAGGTGCAAGTTTCTTTTACACAGGACACCAATCCCCAGCATGCTCACGATATTCGAGATGGACGTGACCGCCTCTACTTTCTACCTGCTGAGAGACTTCTCCTAAAATGTCTCTTCAGCTGCTCCTGCTTCATCTTCTCGAGCAGTTTCAGGTACTCCCTGCTGTTGAACAGCTGCTTGTTGCAGTACAGCTTCATCTCCGTATTCCATCTAGATGACGCTACATTCCACGTCAAAATTTTGGAAAAGTCCAGTGTCAGCGACATCGCCAGCGACGGCGAGCCAACAGTCGACCCGTTTGAACACGAGATAGTTGCAGGAGTAGCCTGCAGAGGTCGGACATGGCAACGTAGGTGATGACTACCGACTTGTTGGCAGCCATCACGTCAACAAGATTTGCGCACCACTCTGTCTACTTGTCGAGAACAGAGAAGTGTCAAGTGACGTTCAATATCACCGTTGCATGTCAGAGTATCCCTAACTAACTCCAAGGACAGGCCCGTAAGGACGTGTGTCTGTCCGCGGCTGGTTTCTGCCGTCTCTCGCGGCTGCCGTGCCCTTTGGCGGCCGATTTTTGTCGTTTTCGTGGCGTTTTTTGTTCATGCGCCGCCGATTTTTGTCATTTTGCACGCAAAGTGCGTGTTGAGCGTGAAGCGCGTGTTCAGCGAGGGTCGAGTCCGCGCTGGTGGGTGGAATTGCGGCAAGTCTTACAATGACCCGAGCAATGTCAGATACCTCTGCTATATTGTATACATGGTGAAAATGTGATCGAGTGGGGTAATCAAGTATAATTCAGTGTAAAGTCAAACGAAATTCAGTACATCCTTGATAGATCTGGCTTAACTTAGCTGGACCAATCATAATAATAAGCTTGAAAAAATCAACCCCGATCCAGTTGGAGTGGAAAACATCAAGCATAACTGAGTTCATATTGGTCAAATTACTACGAGCGTGGCAAAACAAGCATAGTTCAGTAGAATTAGCTTGAAGTGTGAGGCATAAGTCAATGGTATGAGTTTGAAAAACCAAATGTAATGCAGTGTGAGCTTAAAGAAATGAAACTTCATGTAGTGTCTCGCTTGGATATTCACTGACAGAGGCTTTGTCCTTAGGTTCATCGCTAAGCAGCAATGCACCAGTAGTGGTTGAGAGCATGAAAGTGTGTTAAGAGTCATTTCTCGACCGCACTCGGTACTGTCCGCGTAGCAATCCATGGTCCTGTGCTGTACCTAGCGTAAATTACCTTGGAACTCACCTGGCGCCTCCAGGTAAATGTGCCAGTTCTTCCCTTTCTTCCGCGTGCTGCTGCTGAAAATCTTTTGCCTCCCTTTGCTGGGATCTCCCATATAACTGCACACAGCGAAGGGGAAAAAAAAGAAAATAACAGAAAAATAGAGAAAAAAAAGGGGGAGGACTAAGATGGCTTCAATGGTTCCTTCTGGCACGAAGGAGACCCAGATCGGCGACTTCGACATCCTGAAGACGATCGGCACCGGGACCTTCGCCAGGGTGTACCTGTGCAGACCCAAGAGCAATAGCAGCAATTACTACGCACTCAAGGTTCTCTCGATGCACGACGTGGTCAGGCTGAAGCAGGTGGAGCACGTCAAGAGCGAGAAGAACATCCTGCTCGAGGTAAACCAGTGTTTGAAGCTTCTGACAGCTCCGATCTGACCTTGCCTTAGCTATGCACTAATTACTCAGTTGTGTTTTGTGAATTTGGCCTCGAACATCCTCAAAACGGCCTCAGTTTCTTTTGTGTCAGGATGTTTTGAGGACTCCTCCGCTGTTGTCACAGCAACAGCAAACGTGATCAGTGGATTAGAAACGGAACTTTTAAACACGTTCCGAGCATCATTGTTTACAACTGTCTAAAGAAGGCCTTAAAAAAGCGCGGTCTTGAATGAACATCATTGTCCGACGACTTGTCAAAGTTCCCTTCAGAGAGATCAGCCAGAACAATCAGAGTTAAGACGTTGAGTCTTCTTACACTGAGGGTGCACTTACTCTCGCCGACTTTTCTCTGTTTTTGTCTGCGCTGCAGACCTCATGAGGTGTCTGTGGTCGGAATTGTGCCAGGGTAGACGCGTCCTAAGCCCAAGCGTCTACACCACCCCCACCCCTCATGGAGCTGAGCCTAACGGTATGATCTTGGGACATAGGTGAACCATCCGTTTTTGGTGGACATGATCTGGCACCACAAGGACTCCCACTTCCTCTACATGTTGTTCCCCTACATCAGCGGCGGCGAGCTCTTCTCCTACCTTCGCAGCAGCGGCAGGTTCAGCGTCACCACGACGCAGTTCTACGCGGCCGAAATCGTCCTGGCACTCGAGTACCTGCACTCTCTCTCTATAGTATACAGGGACCTCAAGGTGAGGAAGGACGCGAACTGCTTTTACTTCCTCGTCAAAGCTCAGACTCATATTTTGCTGTTTGTTCCTGTTGTCGTTTCACAGCCCGAGAACCTCCTGCTGGAGAAGGACGGACACCTGCGCCTCACGGACTTCGGCTTCGCCAAGCGTTTGAGTGACTGCGACCGCACGTGGACGTTGTGCGGCACTCCTGAGTACCTCGCGCCCGAGATCATCCAGAGTAAGGGCCACGGGTTCGCCGTCGACTGGTGGGCCCTGGGGATCCTGATCTTCGAGATGCTGGCCGGATACCCGCCGTTCTTCGACGAGAACCCCTTCGGAATCTACGAGAAGATCCTCTCCGGCAAGGTGGAGTGGCCCAGGTGCGTGCTCATCAGTTGCTCCATAATCAAGACCACTTTCAAGTACATGTGCAAGCAGCAATGTTGCACACGCTGAATCAAAACGAATTTGACACTATTGTCGAAATCAATCGTTTTAAAGTTTAAGAAGTGGCGGAACAGCAATGCTCTGGTTTGGAAACATCGCTGTAAACAGAACTAATACTTAGAAACAAGCGTGTACGCGCCAAAATTACTGTTATGTCACCACCTCTGCCGACAAATACTGCCACTTCCATGCGTTCCAGGCACTTGGACGCCTCATCCAAGGACTTGTTGAAGCGCCTGCTGGCGTCCGACCGCGCCAAGCGCCTCGGCGCCCTCAAGAACGGCGCCGACGACGTCAAGCGCCACCGCTGGTTCAAGCCCCTCGACTGGGATGCGGCCGCGCGGCGGCGGCTACGACCCCCGATCATCCCGAGCGTGGCGCACGAGGGGGACGTCAAGAACTACGACGACTACGAAGAGGTGGACTGGGCCAACATGCCCAAGGTGGGCGACAGGGAGAGAAAACTCTTCGAAGACTTTTAGGATTGCTCAAGTCATAGGCCTGAATTTGCACACTTGCTTCCAACTGAAGACCAAAAAGAAGACATGTTTTTTTACACAAGACTTATGTCAGTCTTTTATTGTTATATCTGCACTACGCCTTACTTGCATAAAACTATTACAGCTGTTTGTGATAGTACTGAGTACCTTCAGCATTGTGACTTGGTCACCACAACTCCACCGTTGCCTTTGAATCATTGCTGGTCTCCCTCTCCTGAGGGATCACCATGCTTGAGACAAGCATCCCCATGACCCCACCCGGCGAAGGCTTCTTTGGATCATCCCTCTCAGCTCCGGAGGGAGATCCAATCCAGTCATGTTGAACTTGTCTTCCAGCTGCCCGTTGAACCGGACACAGACACAGCCTTGTCGATCTCCCAGTGCTTCATTCGTCACTAGTTAATACATGAAGACGTTCTAAGCCTTGAGCAGGACGGAGGAAATGACTTTCAGCAAAAGTTTGCACTCCTTCATAGCACAAGCCACAATTCCTGAAATGCATAAGTCAGCCATTATAAAGTGCTCTGTTAATTTGTGCAACATGGGTTTGCTGCTTTGATTTGATAACGGAGTACGTATGATGTAACATTTAAGGTGCTGCACTTACTCTTACTTTTTCTCCGTGGGTCAGACCACTGGGCTTAGGGAATAAAAAGGAATGATTAGGGCACAGGATCTAGGTTAGAAATGAGATATTTTGCTGGTGGCAGATAAAAAGACACACACAATGCTCGAAGCTCCTTGGTCCAGACCAGACTCTCCTTGACGAGGGATACTGAGGAGACGGAGAGTGAAGGAGATGATGCTCTTTCCAGGGTCCACAAGAGAGAAATGTGAACTCCCTTCAGTTCTTATTAGTAAAGCTCAGGTACTCAGCACACAGTTAAAACAACCCCCTTTGTCTTCCTCTTCTACTTACTTCCGTGTGTACGAACATACAGTGCGCACGTACTCCGAGGGTCGTATGACCAGTGCAGATGTCAAGTTGGGTAGCAAAGGACACAAGACTGGTAGGTGATCAAGTGATCTTTGGAGGACAAGTCCACTGTACAGTACTGATTAATTCAGGGCTGACATTACAGATTTATACACAAAGGATGAGTCACATGAGTAAGGATTTCCAACAGAAGCTTGCAAAAGTCAAGAGTTGGGGCACAACAGAAGATAAAAATGTGAGTCGCTCACACAGTGGTTGAGTAGGAACACGCCCAAAGCATCTGAAGTTTTCCTCGTCTTCACACTCTTTGACTTGCCTCCTCTTCGAACTCGACAAAGACGTGAGAACCCTTGGACGTCACTTGGGTCACAGCCCCGAACTTCTCCGCCTCCTGCCTGATGTCGGCGATCACTTGGTCTTCCGACAAAAAATTTTCATGGCAGCTTTAGTAATTATCAAAGAAGTTTTAGACTTCATACTTTAGACATTCACCTGCAGTTGAATCTTCCCTTGGCCTGGAGAGATCGATTCTGGGGATCAATGAGTCGAGCTCAGTCTTGGGCGGAGGTCGCAGTTTTCTCATCAGAAAGTGGTGCTTGACCGCTGCAGCCGCAGAAATCCGATCCTGTGGATTCTCGGCCAGACATGCGGAGATGAGGCTCTTGGCATCCGTGAACGCTGCAGCACCACCAGCAAGTGCGTCCTCAGAGGCGTAGCGAACCTAGACACGTGAAAACTCGAGCTAGATCGGGATGAATTGACAAATGGAGCTGTCATCAAAAAAGATTAGCTGACTTTTTCAAGGAGGAACCGTAGCTATAAAATAAACTTTGCCAGGAAATGTTCTGCTTTAGTGTTATGAAGGTTCGGAATGTCAAGTCTGAAAAGTTACCTCGGTCTCTCCAGATCTCATCTCCAGCAGTTGCTGCGGCCTCAGGACCGAGGCTAATTTGTCTCCGGCGCGGAACAGCTTCGACCCTGTAGCGGCCTCAAACAAGAGGCATCCGAATGACCACATATCCACGGCCTCCGTCGGGCGCGAGGCCATCGCCACCGCGTTTGGCGTTTGCAGCCGCTTTCTTGTACGGCCACGCCGCCAATCGGCCGCAGTCGGTTCCTCCTCATCGTCATTGGTCTCGGTCTCGGTCACACTATGACATTAAAATGCATGGACGCATTTAGGATAGTCGGAAAATGTCGATTTAACTTTGTCGGGGTCGGAGAATGACCTTAGGCATAGTTATAGCTCGTATAGCTGACAAAGTTATGTTCTATGGCAGCATTTACTACATAAAAGTTTGGGCGTCTTGTACGTTACAAATTGCCTGGCCCTAATGGGCATGACATTTTTCTACTTTTGACTGGGGTTCTGACCTGTCCTCGGGCTTCTATTGTCCTCCGACGGCTCAAATCGCCCGAGTCAAAGCTCGTAAAATATAGTGCTACAATACGGACAGGCAATATATAACATACGTCAAAAGATGGAACTGTACTCTTGCGTTATTAACTCATTTCAAGTCTGAAATGGTCATGGAGGATACCGAATCTATAACTGACGTTGCCGTTAGTGCGTCTAACACGGCCTTACCCTAGTGTGGCCTCTTCGTTGTTATCACGGTTGGTGGCCTCATCCTCTTCGGCGATGATGGATCGCTTACGGTCACCCTTCTCGTCTAGGTCCGAGCTGACGATGCTGCTGTCATCGATCTCGGAGGCTGTGAAGACCCCGCTGGACTCCGACGGCCACTGTTGTCCGATCGAGGTGAGGGAGTCCCTGAAGTTGTTGCTACCATTGTTGAGATTGGCAAACGTTCCCTGCAACTTCCGCTTCCTGGCGCGCTTTTGTTCCTCCTTCATCCGGTTCCACTCGGCGGCTTCAGGAGCTTGGTAACCTGGAGAAGTGGCCATTTTTCTGCCCTCACCATTTTTTGAATCAGCCAGGCCAAGTCCAAGTGGGTCGACGGTACAATCAACGGACTTTGATTAGCTTGCCTTTAGTTTGTATTTGGTGGATGTTTGCCTCAGCCGTGTGAAAGGAGAGGCCAAAGTCCAAGAGCTTGAAGGCCCCGTCCAAGGGACTCCACATGACGTTAGCAGGCTTCAAGTCCGCATGGACGAACTTTTGAGAATGTAGCGATTCCAACGAACTACAGTGGTAAAGAAAGATCATTGAACCTCAAAGATGAAAATCAGTGTTATCGTCCTCGCCCGTCCTCGGGATATTAAGACTACATTGTATTAATAATAGGACTTTTGACTGGAATATCTCATGATTGCAGCACCTCTAAACTCTTAGAAGTGTTCTCATAGGTATTCACTATATTTGCGACCTTTGAAGTCCCTGGAACGTCCCACCCAAATTGCCAGCAAACTGCCTCAAACAAGGGTTAAGTACAGACACCTTCAGGCCCACGTTAACCATGTTCACCTGAGAATATCCTTTGCGAACTTCTGGAGTAGAAAAGGCGGGAGACCTTTTCTGTCATTACGAAAGATGATCTGCCTGACGTTGGCGTCCAAGAGCTCCATCACTTGGCAGTAGATTGATTTGTACCAAAAGTTTCCATAGCAAGACACTAGAATGAGCGCAGAGGTCACAAAGATCAGAAAAGTGCAACGTCTCCTGTCGACGCACCTATGCTGTGTCCCTTGAGCAGTTGGAGTAGGTGTTGCTCCCTCTGGATGGCCCCGTGGTAGGTATTGCCCCTCTTGTAGCACTTGATGGCCACTTTGCTGTTATCGCGCAGCGCGTGAGCGGAGTAAACCAGGCAACATCTGCAACATATGTGACTTTTTTTAAGCGCGCAACAGTTTCAGCAAGAGTTAGACAAGCTTTCAGTGGATATTGGGGTCTGTACAAAGAAGTCAAGTTACCTCATTCTCAGTGACTGCCATAACTCCCCAGAGTCTAAACCATCATATTTTCTCAGCAATATAAAAAGAACTTTCATCAGTTACATTCAAGGTTCGCGTTCGAGATTGGTCAAACGTCTGATTCTTACCTTCCTTCCCCTATGAGATCTTCAATTCTGTATGCGAAGTCACCGTTTTCTGACGCTGCCACTTCTCCGGGCTCGAGATTGGGGTCCTCCATCTCCTCCTCCACGTCGTCGCTGTCGTCACCCAACTTCACGTCCATGGTGTCAGCTCTGCTATACGAAAAGCACCACTGAAGTGTCTACAGATTGGCCCTCAAGTCAGTTCGCCGGCAGAAATTATAACTTTGAGGCTGGAGGAGGTGTTCATTGACCGATTGACCTGGTGCTGCTGCTCGGGGTCCAGGCGGTGGGCGGCCACCTCTTGTGGCGGTTTCACTCTATGCATCCGCCGTCCGACTCTTCTCAGACGACCCCGGGACGCTCTGGGGAAAGGAGGAGGAGGAGGAGGGGCGAAAAGCCAAGTCTGTGCCCTTTGGCACAAACTTTGCGCTGGAGCGAGTGAGGCTGGCGTCTTTCATCTTCAACTGCAAATGGCGCTAAAGGGCACGATGCTGGGTGTGACCAGATCGAAAGGTCAGATTAGACTAAACTCTTTTGTTGACAAAAAAAGCAATCGAGAAATGCACCAAAAAGCTCGCAAGACCTCCCGGTCCGATCAGTCTCGAACCCGCACGGTCACAACTCGGCCGCGATTCGAATATCAACTTGTACAGGATGAGAACGACCTCTGAGAAATCTTTTTATATTATAGTTATTTATGTATCAATCTTCCTCTTCAATTGTTATTTTATAAGTTCAGTTCAATAAGCGCCTCCTTCAGCCTCAAATTGGTACTTTTCTGATGGCGAACTGATTTGTGTACTTTAAAAAAGAAGTGATTTTCTTCTCACCCCGCATGAATAAACACTGACGAAACTGTGCACTTTGTCGCTACTAAGTCAGGATTTGCACTAGGAAGTCAGCGGCCTTGTTCTTGGCCTGGACTTTGAACTTATCGCGGATACTGTGGCACCGACAACCTTACGAGTCAAAAAGAACCTGCAAACCTTTGAGGTTTGCAGGTTCCTTTGGTCTGCATGGCCTCCGGCACACAATCTTGAAGATCTTCTGCTTCATATTGAGATGGCTTTTTCTAAAGGCCGAACTCCTACAAGCAATTCGTGACTCACACGGTATTCTCGGCTGGCCAAGGACGTCCGGGGTTCAGCCGACAGCTTTCCAACTCTGGGCGAGGTGCCAAGTCTTGGGCAGCGTGAAAATTGTCTTTTCTCGCACTTTCACGACGACAAAAAAGTCGGTTGCGGTCGACTGGAGGCGAAGCCGACCCCCGGAGCGGCTGCGGCGACGCCGGAGGAACCGGCAGACCTGCCGGGGTCGAGGTTCATGCCCAAAACGGTCTTCGTCAGTCTCTTTTCCTGGACTTTTATTTACACTCATCAGCTGATGATGGAGCACAGCTAAACTCATCACATACGTCGGGAAGGTACCTATTTTGGCCAGTGCTGCCAGATACCAAACTCGTCCACCAAGTTTTGAGACATCTGATGTTTTTCAGACTATTTTGGTGGTTTTTAGGCAGATCTTGTACAAAGTGTTGCATATTATTGTTATTAAAACCTAATCTAGTATTGTTCTAAATGTATTGTCCATTAGAGTTTTGACATTGGCAACTGGCGTGTTTTACAATAAAATTTTTGACCAAACTTTTGAGATCTTCTCATAGGTTTCCTTTTGAACCCTTGATTCTTATGCTTGATAACTTCAAAATGATGGACTTGAGTGACTTGACTCTAAAATGCAAAACCACTCTTCAGTTACTTTTGGGGTGACCTCCACTTCAGAAGCCCCCACCTACAGTGACTACTACAGAGTGCTCCACTACATAGCCAGTTTGGCCACAGTTTGAGGATCTGTAGCGTAATAGTCCCAAGGACGGCAATAAATCCAGAGCCATGCAAGACAATGAGGGGTGCATGACTACAGTATGGTGACCGAGCAAAGTCGATATGCACAAATTACCTAACTTTTGGTGACCCTAGAGCAGGTGCTCTCGTATCTCCTGAACAATCTTCAATCATTACTTCAATCGGACAGGACAAATCAGAGCTGTTTTATGGACGTGAAGCAACACTCGCTTGATTCAGCACAACATGAACAACTACACAAAAACTGCGAGTGAGTTAAGTTGTCAAACAGGTAACCCGGTGGATGACTCAAGCATCACTGAACGTCCCAGGTTCTCATGTCAAAGAGGAGCTGAGGAACACACAGGGTTGCAAGTTTCAACACTATGAAGTACACATTGTGATGTTATGATCTATTGTGAGGCATCAACAAGCATTTATTTCCGCCTGTGGAGTAGAAGGCAGGGTTAAGGCAAGGAAACCAAGAGGAACACAGCACATCAATTGTAATATGAACCACAGTTGAACCATACACAAGGCACTAACACCATACATAATACGCAGTTCGCATGAAAAATACACATCAGCTATAGCATAAAAACAATACATTTATAGTCTTCAGGTGTCATACCTGAAGGAAATACTCCACAATACCTTTTCTCTCTCACCTTCCACGGAAATAACAATAGGAGAAATTTGTGACAAATAACGTGAACATCAGTTCCGTTGCCCCACTTAACCTTTGTTTGCTTCAATGGGTTCGGACTGCATGGGCCAGGGTAATTTATTCATACCCTACGAACACAAAAACAACAAACTAAATTTACATCTGATAAGCCAACACCAACAGTCAAAACATTAAGCTGCAGCATTTGACAAAGCCCCCCGTGAGAAGGTTTGCTTGAATTTGCAAATTATGTTTCTCATTCACAATTAATCACAGTGGCGGATGCTGCTGCAGCTAAGGCCTCTGCACCTACTGAACCAATATCGTTGCGATATATAAACAGTTCCTGGATCTGAGAACCAGGCAAAGCTGCGGCTAAGGCCTCTGCACCTACAGAACAAACTTTATTCTCAGATAATTTCAGCCTTCGGATATAGGAACTTGGCAATGCCGCAGCAATACCTGCTGCACCTTCTGACGCAATATTGTTGTGAGATAAGTCCAGGTATTGGATAATAGTATGGGGCAACCCTGCAGCTAAGGCCACTGCACCTTCAGAATCAATACAATTGCCACTCAAATCCAGATCCTGGACCTTCGTACCAGGCAATGCTGCAGCCAAGGCCACTGCACCTTTTGAACCAAAACCATTCCAAGTCAATTTCAGCTTTTGAATAAGGGAACTTGGCATTGCTGCAGCTAACGCGGCTACACCGTCTGAACCAATATTGTTGTCATCTAACTTCAGTTCCTGGATCTTAGTGCCAGGCAATGCCACAGCTAAGGCCGCTGCACCGTCTGAACCAATATTGTCACCTGTTAAATCCAGTTCCTGAACCTTAGAACTGGGCAAAGCAGCAGCTAAGGCTGCTGCACCCTCTGAACCAATACCACACCAAGGTAACTTCAGCTTTTGAATCAGGGAACTTGCCAATGCTGCAGCTAATGCCGCTGCACCCCCTAAACCAATATTGTCATTTGCCAACTTCAGATCCTGGATCTTAGTACTGGGCAAGGCTGCAGCGAAGGCTGCTGCACCATCTGAACCAACTTCATTTTGAGATAATCTCAACTTTTGGATATGGGAACTTGGCAATGCTGCAGCTAAAGCCCCTGCTCCTTTGGAACCAAATTCATTCCGAGATAATTTCAGCTTTTGGATATTGGAACTTGGCACTGCTGCAGCTAAGGCCTCTGCACCCTCTGCACCAATATTGTTGTCTTTTAAATTCAGATCCTGGATCTTAGTACATGGCAAAACTGCTGCTAAGGCTGCTGCACCCTCTGAACCGATACCATTCCAAGGTAATTTCAGCTTTTGGATATGGGAACTGGGCAATGCCGCAGCTAAGGCCACTGTACCTTCTGGACCAATATCATTGTCTGTTAAATCCAGTTCCTGGAACTTGATATGGGGCAAAGCTGCTGCTAAGGCTGATGCACCTTCTGAACCAATGCAATTCCAAGGGAAATTCAGCTTTTGGACATGGGAACTGGGCAAAGCTGCAGCTAAGGCCACTGCACCTTCTGAACCAATTTTGTTGTCACATAAATCCAATTCCTGGATCTTTGAAGTGGGCAAAGCTGCAGCTAGGGCCACTGCACCCTCTGAACCTATATTGTTTTCAGATAAGTTCAGTTCCTGGATCTCGGTACTAGGCAATGCTGCAGCTAAAGCCTCTGCATCTTCTGCACCAATTTTGCTGCGAGATAAATCCAGTTCCTGGATCTTAGTATTGGGCAATGCTACAGCTATGAACAGTGCACCTTCTGAACCAATTTCATTCTGAGATAATATCAGCTTTTGAATAGGGGAACTTGGCAATGCTACAGCTAAGGCCTCTGCACCTTCTGAATCAATATTGTTGTGAGATAAATTCAGTTCCTTGATCTTAGTGCTGGACAATGCTGCAGCTATGGACTCTGCACCTTCTGAACCAATTTTATTCTGAGATAATATCAGCTTTTGGATAGGGCAAATTGGCAATGCTGTAGCTAAGGCCATTGCACCTTCTGAATCAATATTGTTGTCAGATAAATCCAGTTCCTGGACCTTAGTAGTGAGCAAAGCTGCAGCTATGGCCGTTGCACCTTCAAAACCTATATGAGTGGCATATAGATTCAGCTTCTGGATATTGGAGCTTGGCAATGCTACTGCTAAGGCCTTTGCACCTTTTGAACCAATTTTGTTTTTGGGTAAATGCAATTCCTGGATCTTAGTATGTGGCAAAGCTGCAGCTAGGGCCTCCACAGACTTTGAATTAAAACATTGACAAAATACTTTTTTCAATTTCAATCTGCCCAAGAGTTGATGTAGTTTTGAGATATTGTTTCCATGGAAGTCTTGTAGAGTGACTGCTTCAACTTTACTTAGAAAGTTCCATTTTTTCTCATCCTGGTTGCTTTGAAGAGTTTCAACTATCTCTTCTGCATTTGAGTTACTAACTTGTAAAGTCAATTTTTGGAGGAATTCACGGTGCCTTTGATTAGTTGAACAAAATCTCAACCTAGAACTTGGGTCTAAAGATTCATTGATATGACCAATTATTTCACTTGGAAGATTTTGAAAAAAATCTGCATCATCTGGGAAGGACATAATGCACCACCTAAGTGGTTTTGATGTAAATCTCACAATGATTCTTGCACTTTATCCTGCTCAGTTTTTTTGTCAATGATGAGGGGGAAGATCCTCTGCTTGATATCAGTTGTTGTCAATGCTTTTAAGTCTCTTTTCAATGTTCCAAGAAGTCGGTTTGTCCACTTGCATTCCAGTCTTATACTGTATATCAAATCTGAGCTGCCTCTTGTTCTTGGTTTGCCAGAGATTTCTGAAAGGCTTGTTAAATGGTGCTCAAGTAGGACCTGACGCGGTAGGAACCGAGTAGGACACGTAGCTCAGCGTGTTCTTGATCACTTTACTTTCATGGACCAGCGCATGTATCAGTGTCTGCAGGGCTTTGATGCTCAGTTCCAGGGTGAACATGGCCAAGGCCAAAGAGGGTGTGGTCATCAGCAGAGGTCTGGAAGAAACGGGCAAGAGGCAGCAGGCCATAGGCAGGAGTTCCGTCAGGATGTGGAGGGGAAGTGCTCGAACCCAGATACATGGGAGGCTGGGAGGTCTGTAGACACTCTAGGTTCGTTGGCGCGCCATGGCCAGTCAGCGGAGCGCCAACGCCGGCGCAGTCTGGCTCACTTGGCACATACACTGGAGACAGCTGAAGGTGCTGTTGCTGTTTTCACTTCATAGTGACTACTTACTGAGGAGGCTCGTTTGTGGATTGCTGCATGCGTGATGACATCACTGCGCGGACATGGTAAAACTGGTGAGAAAGCTCGAGTCAAGCGGTCCGACCGTCTAAAAAACTGGCACAAGAGGAGCTTCGAGAAGGATCTGACGGACTACCAGACGTCGTCGTCGCCGTTGCCGCCGCCGTTTGCGCGTCCCGAGACTATGATGCCGCAGAACAGGAACCAACAGATTACCGACCTGGATTATTAGAATCATCCATCGGCGATTCAATCATTCTGGCAAATTTTGGCAGAGAAAGAGAAGGAATGTAAGGAAGATTCTTTTATAAAAATGAATCCCCACCCCCAAACAAGCGGGTTATTGAGTTGGTAATGTATCGTATATTTAGTTCTACAGTATATGTATTTACAGCACATACAGTATCTCACGCATCTACAGCACATATAAGATCTGAATGCTAGCCTGCAACTCTGTTCTACATTCCTTCTATGTGCACAGCTCTCTTCATCTCTGCTCAGCTCATATTACAGCATACAAGAGACAACGATCACTCGCAACCTGACCTCCTCTGAGTCCGTTTCTTTTCCTACCCTATGAATCAGCCTCACCCTCGGTACATCACAAGTTGCGAATTCATTACTGAATTGATTAGTGCTGAATCCAGGCGGTTAAAGAATTGATTCATAGCTATTCTATGTATTTAGATTGCTTTGGAAAAGTGACATCCCTGAGAAAGCGGTTTGCGCTATTCCCGCATCCCATCCTCGGTGGAAAGTGCTGTAATATTCTGAGCGGTAATGATTTAGGGTTGGATTTTGATGTCAAATGCGTAGTGGCCAAACTCAGACATGACATCCAGAAATTGGGTTGAATTGTGGCACTTGAGCACTTTGAGTGTCCTCAGAGCGGGCCGTGCCAGGAGCTGTTGATTTTTGAAATTTTTTGGTGGAATTCATTGAAATTTTCTGTGGGTGTGGGCCACACACCCTCCAGTGCCACATGCCAAAGATGGCATTCTCCAGACGAACCTTGGACATGCCACATGCCAAAAACACTGAGGCAACGAATTTCAGGGCTATGAACTTGTGATGTCATGATCCAATGTGAGGCTTAAGAAGCGTTTATTTCCGAATGAGATGGAAGGAAGGGTTAAGAGGGGGAAACCAAGTGGAACAAAGAGCAATTAAGATTTTCATAACATTGCATTGTCATGGGTTAGTAGAACAAAATCTCAGTCCTGGTCGTGTGTCTAAGAAAGCATGAATTATTTCATCTGGAAGAGTTTGATAAAAAATGGCATTGTCCATGAGGGACATCAAGCTCCACCTGGATGGTTTTTACATAAATCTCACGAGAATACTTGCACTGTTCCCCGTTCAGCTCAGCTAAGGTCAGAGAAGGTCAGAGAAAGTCCTCTGCTTGATAGGTGGTGTTTTCAAGGCTCTCGCCAACCCAATGAAGTCAGTCTTGCATTCCAGTCCTATCCGAATCTGAGCTGCCTTTGGTTTCTCGTTTTTGCGCAGATCCCTGACTGACTGCTTCTATGGTGCCAGAACTCTGTTTTCGTCCACTCAGTATACCTGAGCTCGTCAGTGAACATAGTCCAATGAACCTGGTGCCTTTGGGGATACTCGCAGGAGACTACGAGACAGTGAGCTGTTATAAGTAACATTCATAACAGCTCACTGTCAGTCAAGCACGGCAGACCTTCCGCATTATGACGTCAACTCTTTGGTGACGGCGGAGTGGCGTTAAACATTAGAATCCCCCACACGAAGACATGTGGCAACTCTGTTGACAGCTGTTGCTAATGTAGGCAAAGCGTAAACAAACTGTAAATTCGCGTCGTCGCGTCTGAAGTTTTAAGTCTTGGAGACCGAAAGGACGAAGATGCCCGAAAAGCGTCCGCTGTCGCCCGGCTCGGGCGCCCCCTCGACGGCTCTGGTCGTCCCCAAGAAGGCCCGCACTAACGAGGTCGCTCTGGTGGATGACAAGAGGGGCCAAGTGGTGCCCGGCGTGAGTAAAGAAAACGAGATCCATTCCAACCATGTCTCAAGTTACGTCTTCCGTAGGCACCACCGCGCACATCGAACTTGGACTCCCCCATCATGCTGCTGACCGGCCACTCCGGCGAGATCTACTCGTCCAAATTCCACCCGGAGGGAAACTTTCTCGTCTCCGCTGGATTCGACCGACAAATATGTACGTGAAAGGTTGGACGAGTCTTGCCAATGCTCTCAATTATGCCATCTATCTATTGCAGTTTTCTGGAATGTTTACGGCGAGTGCGAAAACTTCCACGTGATTCCGACCGCTCACTCCGGCGCCATCTTAGACCTGCATTTCTCGTACGAGGACGGATCGAACTTCTACACGGCGTCCACCGACAAAACAGTCGGGGTTTTTGACACGGCGACAGGTAAGGGGAGCAGGGCTTTTGTTTTTTGGCCTTTAGTAATCCCTTCTCTGAAAAGGCCAGCGCATCAAGAGACTGAAGGGTCACTCGACGTACGTGAACAGCGTTCATCCCGCTCGGCGGGGCGAACAGCGGATCGTCTCGGGGTCAGACGACTGCTCAATCAAGGTTTGGGACCAAAGAAAGCGAACTCCCACAATTAGCATCAACAACACCTACCAGGTTGGAAACTTATGAACGCCACTGAGACATATCATGCAGCATACCTTGTTTCAGGTGACCGCCGTAAGCTTCAACGACTCCGGCGATCAAGTAATCTCTGCCGGTATTGATAACGCAGTCAAGATCTGGGACCTGCGGAAGACCACGGCGCCTGCGCATGTCCTCAATGGCCACACTGACACCGTCACAAGGTATGTCGAGATTTCATGGGTATCAATTCATTTTCTCAGCCTGATCTATCCATCTGAAGCATGTCTCTGTCGCCTGACGGCTCGTACGTGCTGACCAACTCCATGGACAACACTCTTCGCATCTGGGACGTCCGCCCCTTCTCACCCAACGAAAGATGCGTCAAGATTATCACAGGTAGGGAGATATGATCAGTGTGTGCCACGACATGGTAAAGCAAAAAGAGTTCTTAGGCCACCAGCACAACTTCGAGAAGAACCTGCTGCACTGCGCGTGGTCGCCGGATGGAGCTATGGTGGCGGCGGGGTCGGCTGACAGGTGAGGAGTCGGTGGCGAATTTTGTGGATGTCGGTTCTACACCTCGTGTTTCAGGTTTGTCTACATCTGGGACACAACGTCCAGAAGGATCTTATACAAGCTGCCGGGGCACCTCGGGTCTGTAAACGATGTGGACTTTCACAAATTCGAACCGATAGGTGAGACCAACGTTATGGCTGTGGTGATTTATAGCTCCCAACTCTCCACCCTTGATCTTCTTTTCAGTTCTATCAGCGTCCAGCGACAAGCAGATTTACCTCGGAGAATTTGACGTTTAAAAGAGACCCATTTCACCTGGATTATGCACAGAATGTACATAAATCGAAAGAGATTGAACGTGGATACAAGATACGTGCGTAGGATCAAATGTTGAGCTTTTCTCTCCTCGTGTTGGTGGGTGCCAAAAGTGTTTTCCAGCCTCTGGTTAGGGTCAGAGAGTCACACCGGGCTTAGTTGCCCGAATGGTTCAGTTAGAGTTACAGAGGACAATGCAATCGCTGTACACTGTAGTTAGAAGTAGGGACAGAACCGAGCTGGGACCGAAGCTCCGACAGCCTCTTTGTGATCCTCCAAAGCCTCAAGCCGGACTTTTTTGTGGAGCCTGTTCAGTCCATCCCCAGTTGGAAGTGGATGTGTTTACGGCTGCCGTGATCCAGACGGTTCCATCCTCTTCGGCCGTTTCGGTGGACTAAGCAGGGACGTTAAACACAAAGGGCGCCAAGAATTGTTACATACACAATGACTGAACAGCTTGCAGAGGCTGTGATCTTGGTTTCCTCGGGAACTTATCGACGCCGCCATCGGTCGCGGGAGTAGACGATGGACGGGCCGCGAAGGAGAGGTGGACATCACCACCATTCCTGAAGTGGGTGGGTCCACTTCAGGTCTGTGACGTGATCCAGCGCCTTGCCAAGGCGAGTGTATGAGGAGAAGTAGAAGTTAATAATGACATATTGAACAACCACGGTCTAAGACGTCTGTTATGTGCTATGACAAGCTTCTATAAGCGCAGATCACTTCTTATAGACCTCAGGAGTTTTATCTTGAAGATTACTGAGCTCAGAGCTTTAGGGATGGCTTCGAGCTGACTTTTCGCGAGTTCGAGTCGATTCGAGTTGAGAGATGTGAGCATAGGGAAAGGATTTCCGTTCTTCACGGATGCGAGCTCGAATCGAGTCAACAGCTCGAAGACATCACTAGAGCTCTGACGCACAGCTGTTTGTTTGCGTCCCGAGATACGAACCTTCTTGTCGCGATGGCGGAGTTTGAGACGAAGTTGAGCATGACGTCGTCCAACTTCTACGGGTCCTCCTCCTCGTCCTCCTCGCGCCTGGCGCGGCGGTTGCTGTTGGCCGCCAGCCGCGCGGAGACGCCGCTGCGGCTCTCGCGGCGACGGCGTCCGTTGAATGGGGACGAAGAGGACTACTCACTCGAGTTGGCCTGGACGGAGACCCAGGACTCGGCGATCCAGATGGCTCTCGCGGACGACGAATGGAGTAAAGGGAGTCTGAGGGTCTTCTCCAGAGAGTTCGACTCTAATGGTCGCAGGTCCTTCGTCGCCTGCCACCCGAAGGCCATGTGGGAGCTCATCACTTCGTGGAAGCCGATGAGGAGGTGAAACTGACTGATCATTGTACTTCTTTTTGTTCCATCTGCTGCAACGTCCTCGTTCTGCAGGCATTTCTATGAAGTGATTCCATGTGGATGCCGCTGCAAGCTTTACTTGGACGTGGAGTTCACGTTGACGATGGAGGAGAATCGTGTCAGAGACGGTGAAAACGCCTTGAGACGCCTGATCGATCGACTCTGTGAGACGCTCGGCTGTTCCCCCATGAACGTCCTCGATCTCGACTCCTCGACGGACCAAAAGTTCAGCCACCATCTCATCTTTAACGTCGTCTTTGCCGACAATCGCGCCGTCGGAAGCTTCGTCAGGAAATTCCTTCATCAAGTCCTCTCCAAGGAAGAGCGAGAAGAGGATTTCTCCTTTTTGAATAAGGATGGGGAGAGCAAGATCTTCGTGGACGAAAGCGTCTACTCAAAGAACAGGAACTTCAGGATGTTCAAGTGCTCTAAGTTCGGCCGCTCAGCCGTGCTGCGCCTGTCCGAGTGGTCACGTCAGTTCCACGACGATCTCGACGACCAACAGATCTTCATGAAGTCTCTGGTCACCCTCTTGGAGAATGACGTCATCATCAGTGATGCTTCCTCAAGTGAAACAACTGAAGAGACTGCTGCTCATGCCACCTCAACCAAGAGATTGAAAAGTCAAGCCGAGATGCCGCCGTCGACGTCATGGACGTCCCCCTTCCCTGAGGTAGACGCGGCCTTTGCCGCCCTCATTCGCCCCGGTCGAATACGAAAGGTGACTTTCAAAGCGTGCGACATGAGTGTCGAGTACGAGTTGAGCGGCTATCGGATGTGCAGCAACGTCGGCCGCTCACACAGGAGCAACAACGTCAAATTTGTGGCTTTGCTCAAGAAGGGTGTCTACGTTCAACTGTGTCACGATCCAGACTGCGCAGACTACATCTCGCCCGAACTGCCGTTGCCGGCCCCGGCCATCCCCTGGGATCTCATGCTCTCAGAAGAGGAAAGTTGGCCTGCAAATTTGGCACGGTCGTCCCAGGGTGATGACTTTACGGTCAACGACGTGGAAAATCTTCCCGTAGTCAAGGAGCCATTTAACCAAAATCATACTTCTGATGCTGGCTGTGAAGTCTTTCTTGAGCAGGAGGAAGAGGAAGAGAAGTTTCTTCTAGAAGCCTGTGAGGCAACGTGATGGAGACAATCCTTATATAGTACGAGACACGAAGTGTTGAGTTGTTCATTACCTATAGTATGTATGGATAGAAGTTTCACGCCTATCAGACTAAGTTCAGTCTGACCTATATTTATCTGATACTTGGACTATATTTATGAGACCAACAGCATCATTGTTTGTCACAAATCTTTTTCATCAAATTCTAAATCTCCAGGATATGAGAGTTGGTACAACTGTTGTTGCTCCAGAAGTATAATTTGACTCTGGTCTGGAGTTCCCTTGGACTCCTTCCTTGAATTCCTGGAAATGACGCAAAAGTTGGGCACGTCATCCATGGATCATCAGCGCTTCAGTGGGGCTGGACTGTCAGATGTGACCTCATGGATGTCAAATGCCTTGAGCTCCTCATCCAGACTGCGGTCATTTGTTTTGGCGTTCAACTACTTGTTTTGACCGAGGTTCTCTAGTTCAAACTCGCCCGCGCAGATGGCGCCACGGAGCGCGAGCAAATGTGCTTTTGTCCTGTCCCTCCTGCCCACTGCTCGGGATCGCTAGCTTGTTTGGCTTCTGATGTCTCCACTTCACGGAGTCCATTCCCGCGGCGTCGGACTGTTCGTCCGTTGCTTCAGCGGCATATAGACTTTAATCACTTCCATGCCCTGTGGTGGACTGGGGGATCCGGGGGAAAGTCCGCGTCGCCGTTATCGTCAAAGTCTTCGTCGTCAAGGAGAACGGACACTTCGGTAAGTTGACAGTGAGAAAGCGCGTGACAGAAGAAGTAGGGCTTCTTTTACGAGAGTCGCTCGTAGAAGAAAAAGAACACCCCACACAACTGGAGATGGCCTTGCCCGACGAGGGGCATGAGGAGGATCAGGAGATCTCGGTGTCGGCGCCTCTGATTCGCTTGCCCGCCCGCAACCTAGCCGCTTTCTCCGTTGCGTTGCCCTCGATCACCGTCCTGTACTGCGTCGTCAGCTCCGCGTTCAATGGCGGCGTCGTGCCGACTTTCGTCGGTGCTGTCGGCCTAGGATCTCGCCACACTACGATGGGCACGCATCTCTTCAGACTGAGCCTGGCAATTTCCATCTTCCCGCGGCAGCTGCTGGCACTAGCTCGACGAAACGTGCTGCTCGCGGCCGGGGCTCCGCGGATGCGGATGGAGTTGCTGGGGGCGTCCGCGATGGCCGAGGCCTTCTCCTTGCTGCTGGTGTCAGTGTTGTCTGCAAACTACGCACCGTTTCTTGCCACGTTTGTGACGTTGGCCGTCACAGAAATCATCCTGGACCTGCACTTGACCGACTCAAAGACCGAGCCCGACCTTTGGAGACGGAGACTTGGCCTTGGCTTCGTCTTATTCTGCAGCCTCGCCGTCACCTACAGACAAGCTTGCATAGACCATTTGACTGTGCTGTGTTACATTGGTTACACTTCGCTGACCTACTGGGACCTGAACGACGTGATATTTGAGGCTTAAGAAAGATTTCAACTTACATTTATAACGCTACACTAATCCTGTTTGCTTTCAGAGCTAAACCATTTCTTTCACCATTTTCAGCATGAGGTATGGCCAAGAAGAACTCCTTGCTCAAACTAACGTTCCCTGCGTTGACGGCCTACACGGCCTTCCTCCCTCTGGGTGCCTTTATCTTCTGCGTTTGCCACGCCGTCGTTGCCGACTTCGAGGCAGCCAACAACACCCATTGCCATGTCTTCAACTTTGCTCCCTCCATCTCAGCCACCATCGGGACTAGCGGCGGTCATCACAGTGATCGCGCGGGGCTCAGGGCGCACGTCTGGCGCATCTGCTTGGCGCTCCATAGCTTTCCGCGACTTCTACTGCCGTTGATGTACCGCCGCCAGTATCTTCTTCAAGGCTTGAATAGGATATGCGCTGAAGTCGCCTGTTGTGTGAACGTGGTCGAGATTCTCTCACTTCTTGTCATGAGCTTTGTGACCACGCGAGAGAACTACAGCGTCCACAAGATGGGCTTCATTCTGTTCGTCTCCTGCTCCTCACTGTATATGCTGCAGAAGTCCGTAGTGTCCAGGGAGGTCAAGCCCGACCGAATGAGCAAGTACTGCAGCTTGGGATCGCTGTGGCGAAAGCGGATCTTCACAGTTTATCTGTCCTCACTATTTCTTGCTCTCTACTTCTACCACCGCCACAACAAGTACTGCGAGCCGGGCGTGTACAGTCTCTTTGCCCTGTCCGAGTACCTGCTGGTGTTGGGCAATATTGCCTATCATGCGACTTGTTACTTTGACTTTGGTCATAGGAATCTTGTCGCCTACTCCGAGCAATAAATACTCTTCCACTGGTGATATTGATGTGACCTTCGTTACTGCAACTGTTCTCTGTCCATTCCAGACATGCCAGGTCCGTTCTGGAGTCGACAACTTCGGGAGCTTGACGCCAACATCGAGTCCTGCCGTTCGCAGGTGAGGTCCCTGGCTGAGCAAGGCTTCACAGAGGTGTACAAGGATGCGGACACCATCGTCGAGATCGCCATCAAGAAAGGGAAGAGTAGCCGAAGCAGCAAAAATGTCGCTTCTGACAAGTTGCCGGACAAGGTGATCAAGAGCAAGGTGGTGGAGAGGCTCTCCAAGCCTGGGTCGCCGCACCATGCCAAATTGGGGGCGGCGAAGAGCAAAGGTCCATCGTCCACGGTCACGTCGATCAAGAAGGAAAAAGAATCTCGACATAAGGACAAAGAACGTCGAAGACGGCGGTCACGCTCGGGAGAAAGGTACGTCGGGACACTATTGGCTCATAGGAAATGTACTCATATCCAGTTTTGCTTCAGGACAGCCGAAACCGAGCCCATCAAAGAGAAGTCCTCTGGCAAGACGCAGAGCGAGCTCCAAGACGAGATCGCGGAGCTCCGCCAGGCTCTTATTAGGGCCACGTCGGTGAACTCTGAACTCGTGGCTCTGTTGAAGGAGAAGAGCGACCAAGAGGAACAGCTCGAGCGGGCCCGGGAGGAGGCGACTGTGGCGAGGAGAGCTCTGGAGGCGAACAAAGTCCTCTTCAACAACATGACAGCCAATCTGGCGGCCAAGGAGCAAGAAAATGCGCGACTGAAGAATGCAGTAGCGTAAGATCCACCTTAGTCAATAGCCAAATGAAATATGCATGATGGAGTTCGTCTTCCTTGCAGAGAACTTCAGACCACGTTGACGAAGGGCCTGAAGGAGCTGCCGCCTTCGTTGCGTCTTCTTCCTCCTCCACCTCCTCCTGCCGTCCTGTTCAAGGAAAAAATCATCCATGACTCTTCCACCGCCGACTCCGTGACTGACGCATCCGACTCGGACTCGGCTGTTTTCTCCCGTTCAAATCCGTCGTCTTCCCGAGCTCTTCATCATACTGAAGGCATCATCAGCGACGCCAAGAACTTGCTGTTGGCCGCTTCAGCCTCGGAGACCAACCCTGGGAAGACCAAGTCTAAAGCAGAGCCCAAAAATGAAGCAAAGGTCCCCGTGACGCCACCGACAAAGCTACCGAGGCAAGGGAACAAGGGGACGATGACTGCATTTTCCACCGTGTCCAAAGATGAGGAGGGGCGTCGACTCCGTGCGGCCACCGACGCCGGCATCAAGGACTTCTTACAACGGATGCGTGACGGCGGCAGCGACGGCGGCCTCAACGTCACACTGCCAAAGATGCCTGAACAGCGCAACTTCGAGTGCACGACGGTGGCCGAGATGTCCACCGACTCCTCCGCCTTCGGCAACACTTTGTCCGAGTCGAAGTTCAGACGTGGACTAGAGGCCAGCATCTTGTTGGCTACCGACGAGGAATGAAGACACAAAGACTAACAGACTGATCCATAGGTCTCATGAAAGATTATTGAAATAAAAGTATTCCGGCGTAAAAATGTTTCTACTGTACTTGCTGCACATCACGACTGGAACGGTCGCGTCTTCTTCTCCGTCACTGCCACTGGCGGCAACCCCGGCAGTGCTCTGGACCACCCGTCGATGTCGTCGTCGTCGTCGTCGTCGTCGTCACCCTGGAGGTCGACGAGGTGCGCGCCTGACTACAAAAAAGGTAGGCCTGGGCTACGGAAACCAGATGCTGACGGAAGCAGCAATGTGATGTCATGACATGGCCAGGATCGATTTTGATCTCAAGGTCTGGATCCAGCTGCTACAGCTTGCAGATGACTGAACTCAGGCGTCCACTCAAGAACCTGAGGCAGTTTTTTTCTTCTTGTTGCTTAGGCTAAAAAGATTTTCAGCATTTTTTAAGCCTCCCACTTTTGAGAGTCATGCAGTACCAAAAAGCTGCGTCCGTTTCTCGTCACGACGTCGCTGTCAGCAGAGAGATTGCAAATATTGTACAGGCAGCTCCCTCAGCATCCTCCCAACGATATCGTCCCATCTACTACGCGGTTCAGCACAAGCTGATGGAAAACGGACACATCACAAGTTTGAGGCTGCAGGGACAGATGAGGGAGTTGTCCCGGGACGCACCTCCCCCTGTGGAGATGAAGCAACATGACTCTCCTGCTCCAACAGGTCTCAAGAACCTCATCTGCCTTGACAATGCTGAACTGTTGGGCCTCTCGACCAGATGACGCAAGACCAGCGTCGATGGCTCGACGACTTCATCAACTCGCACTATTTGGTGGTAACAGTGGGAGTTACTCACGGATACCGGAGTTTTAGGTGATTCATATAAAACGCATTTTGGCACTTGTTTCGGCAAAAATGAGTGCCAATTTTTTTGACACCCTTCTGAAATGCTGACGTGCAGAGGACGCATTTTCCCTCTGCATGACAGGAGACCAAGGTAAACAGTTTTGGCATTCCAGCGTGCATTTTGGCTCGTTTAAATTAAATGGCTGAAAAGATCACCTAGAACTCTGGTCTCCAGTGATGAAGAAATGCTTTTTTTTTCATTTCAAGGCAAAAACCGAGCCAATTCAGTATGCAACACTTGATGATCACCGGGCTAACGAAGGAAAAGAGCAGCAAGAAACGCTGCCTTAACATGCAGAAACAAATTCAGGGGTGTCCACAGAATAATGGCTTTGTCGTCAACTCCATCCAGGCAGGCTGAAATTGCCTCTCATCTCGCTGCCACCATGACTGCGAGGCAGAATTAGTGGCATTGTTGGACTTCATCTTATCAAAGGGCAAGAGAGCTTGCAAAAAAGCCCCTTGGACTGCTCAAAATTGGCAGAATTGCTTCCACCACGAAATTGGATTGGGGGGGGGGACTCCCGAAATTGCAAAAACTGGCGCTGACCACGTTGGCGAAGAGCTGGCAGAGATGCAGGTAGAAGTCATTATTGAGTACACATCATGAGTCGTTAATATTGAAAAGGTCATTTCACTTCGTGGTCTCAATTGACGTTTTAAGGGCCTTCGCTGTGTCCTACAAATGTCTCTGCAACGACAAGAACACGTAGCCCGATGCAAAGCTCTACTATGTAGTGCATGACTGACTTCTCGATGTCCCGCGCACGCACGCCCTCGTCGGCACGCTCCCTCGCCTCCACTGGCTCCTCTGTTTTGTGCCCCCCCTCCTCGCTCTCGTCAGTTGCAAGTGGTCTGTCGACTAGTGCACTTCTCTTTGGATCCTCTGTAGTGCTCCGGGGTCAAGTCCAGCGGGAGCAGACGAGACAAAAGAGAATATCATTTAAACTTTTCTTCAATACTGTGTAAGTAAGTTGTTATGGTCACGGCGATGACGTTACTGTCCGAGACATTATTGCCGAGGAAACCATTGGCAGAAAACCAAAAATATCAAATCCTGCATGGTCCGTTGGTTGAGTGTCAGACTAATCGTTTCCGTCATCGTGCGTCCTAATGTGAAATGTGTACTATACACAATGCCACTGTACAGAACATTTTTGCAAATATCCCTGACAGCAGTTGATGCTGGGATTGATTTTTTCAGGGAGGGGGGGGGGATTTTCGACGTCACGCATCGTGCTGGAGGACGTGAACGTGAGGGACCAAAGACGCCTGCTCGTGCAGATCCTCTTGATGACTTCAGGCTTGTTCGGTGTGACTTTCCGAGACTCTCTTCTTCCGAACGTACACACAGTAGTAGATGCATGCAACGTCTGGGGTGGGGGGAAAGCTCGTAGTCTTCACATGCATAGCAGAGGGGGTAGTCGGAGTAAGCTGTCGGGACATATGTGCACTCTGAAAGCATCGCCGCGTGCATGTGCGGTGCGCACTGGGAGACCCCGACGATGGCTGCGGTCGTGCTGCCCAACTCCATCTTGTACTGGGAGAAGCGCTGCGACATCCTTAGTCTGTTGCAGTCGGCGGGACTCGAACCTGTGTCCCACGACATATTGGACAAATTGTCTGCCTTGGACTTGAAGACTTGTCAGTTGGTGTCCAAGTCCTGGTGTTGCCTCGTCGAGCGTTTCTGGAGACATTGGGAGTTGGCACATAGGACCAGATGGTGGGAGATGAAACCGGTGATCACCGTCATCCAGTGCTTCAAAGAGAGAGCTGTCTGCACCGTGTCGTGTTTGGAAGTGGACGAAAGATCCTTGGTGTGTGGACTGGGAGGATCAGGAAGAATCGAACTATGGGACAGGCGGTCACTGCCTGCCAAGAGAGTTTGGTCTGCCTACGCCCATGAGGACGGCGTCTACTCAGTGGACATGAATCAGACGCTCGTGGCCTCCGGGGGAGACGATGCAAAAGTCCGACTGTGGACGAGAGCTGGCGGAGAGTGTCTTCACGTCCTGGGACATCATGAGTACATGGTCTGGAACGTGAAGCTGTTCTTGCACGCCTTGTTCAGCTGTTCGTACGACTGCTCCGTTGCCTACGTCGACGTTGTCGATCCAAGGGCTCCCGTAGTGGGCAAGAAAGTGACCGGACCCTGGTGTTGGTCCGACGGGATCTCCACGGACTCGAGAGGGAGGTACCTGTGTACAGCAGAAACTTCTGAACAAGATCCTTTCGTGCCAGGTATTTGGGATCTGAGTAGTCTGAGCAGCGAGGAGGCGTCGCCCACACCAACCATCGTCTTGAGGGGTCACACGGACGAGGTCAATGGCATTCGCATTCGTCATCCCTTCGTGGCCACCTGCAGCAGCGACAAGACCGTTAGGCTCTGGAAACTCTTGGATGGGTCGTGCCTCCAGGTCCTTGCTGGACCGCCGGGCAAATCTTGGTCTGTCGACTTGGACTGCCGGTTGAGGGTGGTGTCTGGAGGCAGGAAGGGCAGTGTGTGGGTGTGGCAGTGGGCGGATTACGTGTCAGGCGTCGACGCCGACCTTCTTGACCTCTCATTCTCTGGGGGCTCGCCGTCACTCCCGCACGACGTGGGCACGGCCGTTGGCCAAGTCCGATTAGAGAGAGGCTCTCTGATCACCGCGGACGGGCTGGGCAAGATTGTCATAGCCGACTTCTGCGCAGTATAGGGACAGACGGTGATGCAGCGTAAGTTTAGCAAAAAAAAATAGATGGTTGACATTTAAAGAGCACATCATTGCTACACATGTTGTAAGCAATACTGTGCGGCACCCTGTAAAGCGTATGCGAAAATGCCAAGGAACGGATAGTAACTGTGCACCAGAGGATTTGCACAAGACTCAGCGACGTCGAAGTCAACTTTGGACACTTCGGGACGCTGCAGCCCACGCATAGCAAAGTCGATTCATCCATTGTAGGAGGAAGCTTTGACATTTTGATATAAGGACAATAGAGAAAAGGCTCTGGAAATTGCACTCGAGGGTGGAGGACAGGGGATGTAGAAGGGGGGGGAGACAGAAAGAAAAAGTGGATTCGCTTCACGCGTCCTTTATTGGCGGTGTTGATGATGATGATGATGCACAATGGGAAGTTGCGGTGGCGCCTCTTTGGAGCTAGTCAATTTGACGCTGGAGCTATTTGACTTGAGTAAACTGGTTTGTTTTTTATCTCACGTGAGTGAGCAATCGGGAGAGAATCAGTTTCCGTTTTCTCACTGCCACCATGCAACTTTTTCCCTCCATACCTCAAGTTGCTACCTCCAAATGTGCAACTGAGCAAGCGGAGGACTGAAGGCTAGGTAGCATTTTTGCTTGGAGTTCTGCTACCAATTCTGCAGCATTTGCCTCTGGTTCAGACTGACACACTTTTGAACCCTCTGTCAAATATTTTTTTGCTGACGACAGAACTTGGCTGAATAATTGCACTATAATTATCCGGATACACGACCAAAAATTGCTCTGCTATCAAATCATACCTGGGTATGCACGTCCTACTTAAGATTTAGCAAGATTAAACAGTGTTTTAGTCAGTGACCATACGAAGGCTGCAACTGCCATCAAGAAACACTTTTATCCGCAAAATGCAGATTTTGAATCCCACCAAGATGGGCAAAGTGCCAAATTCGCACACACTTATTCAAATGAGACGTTCTCACGGCTGTTCTGGCGTGAATGAACAAAGATGCTGCGCTGATGTTACGCAACGTAAGCATCATCGCCGCCCCATCTTTTTACATGTCTTGCACGGACGACGCGATCAACATCGTAGGCGCTGCATACATCTCCTCCTCCAGCGCTGTGTACGCAAACAATGCAGCCGCGGAGGAGATCGAGCAGGCTCCAAGATAGGAATTGGCTGGCTTTGTGGTTCACCGGCGAAACAGATTGCATGCAGGCGTATGTGTTTTTTCCGACCACTATCCCATCGCCGACCGCATCGCCGTCGCCCTGTACAACGACGAGGACGGCGGCGGCGGCGACGAGTTGTAGCGCTTTGACCCCCATGCATCATCGACTGCGGCCGCTTGTTCACCAGCGCGTGCTTCCTGCGACTTTTTTCTTCTTCTTCTGAGGTTTGACACTACGACCTTTCAGACCAAACAATGCATTCGTGCTCCTCCGAGTTCGCCGCCTCCCTGAGTTGCGTGGTAAATGGAGCCAAGAAGCACGCTGGCAGAATTATAAACTGTCGTCTTCTTTCAGATCCTATCCGACGAAGGAACAAAAAAAAAAACCATGAAACTCTCGGCCAACAACAACAATAGCTACTTCTTTGTCATCCTGACCGCTGGACTCCTCTTCCTGGCGGTCACGTCCACCGCATTGCCGCTCTTTACCGGACTGGGAGGTGTCTTTAGCGGCGACGCCGCGCAGAGATACTTCGCCGGCCGATTCGGCGACAGCTTCTTGGCGTCGCTCGCCGCCAGGCTCCGCGGCGTGGCGTCGGGACGCCGCCGCCAGCCGCCGCCGCCGCCGCCGCCACCGCCCCAACCTGCCGCACCCTCCGCCGTCACTGTCGTCCCGAGGTTCATCGGCAGTGTCGCTCCCGCCGCCAGCGTTCCTCAAGTGCCACAGCAGCCACTCTTTCCCAGGTTCGTAGAAGGAGTGGTTGATCGTGCGGGCTCCACCCGGCGGGGAACCGGAGGATCCTCGACGATTTTCCAGACGGCACCGGGGACGACGGCGGTAACGACGACGGCGGCCGCACCACCGGCAGAAGCTGCGCGTTTTGGTATTTCTCGCCCCCTCTTTAGAGACGCCGTGCCTCCCCAGACCAAGATGGACGCCACGGAAGTGGTCTCCGCCGTCAAGCCTGACGATCTCAACTACGATTACTACAGCCCGCAGGTAAACGAAGACGACAACGAGACTGACAACCTGAGCAACAGCCTACAAGAGTTTGAGTACTATGACGACGACTACGCGAGCAACCAAGTCTAGCAGTGATGATCATCTTCACGCTGTATGACTCATTCTACGCGTACGTAGTACTAAGTTATTGTTGTTTCTCTTCCGCGACGGTGGGTGATACGTTGGCTTGCGCAAATAAATCTTTCCAATCTGTCACACCCTGTACGGTCGACTCCGGATGCGCCGTCCTCGGCTAGACGTCGCTCGTGGCGTCCAGGTGGGCCTGGTCCAAACTCTATATCCTCAAGGCCACTCCAGGTATACATATAACACCAATGCCAAGAAATACCGAGGTATATTTCTAGTCATGGCTGGAGATAATGATGTATATAAATTCTAATCGCTAGAAATACCGGATGAGGCTTATCGTCACGCCCATATTTGGGGGACTTTGCACACTTCTGCAAACTGTTCAGTCATTCCTGTAAAGATCTTCCACGCGCATGACACCACGTCAGACGCTGCACTGGAACATCTTCGGGAGGGATTTGATATGGAACATGTAGCTGTGATACTTGGGCACCATCTTGAGTACACAGGTTCGATGTCAAGGCTGCCCAGTGCGTGATCAAAAGGAGGCCACCTGGAGAGGTTGAAGAGGCTTGAAATTTGGCTTTTCCTGGGGTTAAAAGTCGATGAAATTGCCTGAAATTTCCGTGGGGTAATCTTACCCCCCCCCCCCAGGCCCTCCATTGCCAGATTCACTTCCCGGGCCCTCCGGCGCCACACGCAAGCACGCCAAATACGTATGTTTGGGGTGAGAGGTTGCTGGATTCTGTGAAGTCACAAACAGAGAGCGACATGAAGACACGTCGACAATCTGGACGTCTCGACCTCCACCGGCATCTACGTCCTCAGCCGTTGCCGTCCAGATCACTGTCGAGGTCGCGACGTCCAGGTTGTCGATGTGTCTTCTTGACGTCGCTCTCGTTTTGTGACTTCACAGAATCCAGCAACCTCTCACCCCAAGTATTGGCGTTGGATCTTGGTGCTGGTGGGCCTGAGGATTAAATTCCCCCGGAAATGGTGGGCCTGTGGGGCAGGTTGGCCCCAAGACAATTTCGGGCAATTTTATCAACTTTTAACCCCTCAATTATGTCATGTGATAAAGTTTCTGGCGCAATTTTCTGTCACTAACGATGATTTTACCTCAAAATCATGAGTATAATTGACGTCTGCCCTCTGTATACCCCTCCAAAAGCGAACACAGTATTAGTAATACAACATTGTAGTAGTAGGGTAACAGCTAACTGATGACTGACAGCCTTGTGAAGATTGGCAACATCAGCTGGAGCACGGGCTCTTCTATGGGGTCACGGACAACGCCTTATTCATCATAGAGGACTCAAATTTTATATTGGGTGAGATAGTTAGTGAAGGATCAACCTTTATTTAATAACGCCAAGTTCAACTTCGGCCAGAACACCGCTGCCACCTTTTTCTGGAAGGCAAAAAGTGTAAGCCAACGTCATCAAGAACAACGAGGAGCATCGGGTTTCATATTTTAATGACTAATTTTAGAGTGAGATCTGACAGTTCATTTGTCAAAGTGGCCGTAGTTCGCCTCCACCATAGGCGCCAGCCTCGGCCTGCAGACCCTCACCGAACAGTCATTCCCCCTGGCAGCCCAATCACTGCTCTTCGACGGCGGCCTTCACCACCTCCTTGCTGCTGTTCGGGGCGGTTGCGGGCTTTGGACTCCACCTAGCCCCAGATGCCATAGTCAAGAGGTGTGAGATCTGGCGATACGAACGGTCTGAGCCAGAATGCAGCCAGCATCGCCTTGCAACCTTCTTTTTGGCCTCGTGCCAGGGGGCGCTGTCTGGTTGCCAGATGTGCAGTTGCCCTCAGGGTGGGTGCTGTCCAGCCAGTGCCTTCGCGACCTTCAGATACTTGTCCTTGCCCACTCTGAGGGCCTTTGAGAACCAGTAGGGCGACATCTTGGTCCAGTCGGTCGGACCCCAGCGTCATGGTGCTGGCTGGGTGCTTGGTCTGACTGACGACTGGCACCTCCTAGATGCAGTAAGCGAGGTAGCGGTCGTTGCAGGACTGGTCCAGTCCAAGGAGACCACGAGGATGGACCGACTCTTCTGATTCAGAAGATTGATCAACTTCTTGTCCCTGCTGATCTAGACGTCTTGGACGAGAGCTGGCTCTCCTTCTGACTTACGAATGCATCCCCAGCTGGATCACGGCCCTTCTGATGGTGCGCTCGCTGACGTCCAGCTCCTTGGCCAGCTTGCTCATGTTGACAGTCGGGTCGGACTCAATCTGGCACAGCAGACCCATGAGAATCTCATCGTCGATGGTTCTGTTGTGCCCTACTTCCTGCCCAAGTCTCTGCCATCCTTCTTGAGCTTCGAGACCGGCCTCACCAGCGTCTGGTCGACGTCACCTCCCCGAGGCAGAGATGGGAGAAGTCCGAGATGCGTCGCCTTTTTGCCCCCATCTTCGTTTATTTTGATCGTACTCATTCGAAAGCTACAGATATCGGCTTTCATTCTCATGAGGACACGAAACCTCAAGTACAGGCTGTGCGAAGGTTAGAAGACAAGGTCGTGCTTTGCTGAGCTACACTGTAGCAGTGACAAAACAAATAGAAAATAATAATAAAGATGAAGCACCTCTGAGTTCATAGTTTTAAGATCCGACGCGTTATTCTCCACACTGTTGTCCATATGGGGACAGCAGGACGTACGTACGTACTTAGGGTACTGTACTGACTGCTGTACTATGGTAGTTAACTGTTCAGTAGAATTTAAGCTGCGGGCTAGAAGAAAATATCGTGTCGATTCGCAGATCTAAAACCAGTTCGATCCAGTATGCGACGTCCCAGCAGCCAATTGATGTGAGCGCACGAACCCATGAGTTGACGTCCATTGGGGCGGGGAAGGAGAGCCCCAAAAACTTGTTCCTCGTCACCTTGCTCGCTAGTGGGGACGTCATTGTCTAGGAGTGACTGGGCCGGCGACGGCGAGCACGTGTGTGCGCGCGCCAGCGAGACTGAAAAAGCACACTGTTTTTGTAATCGGCACCGCGGAGTGACTAAGTGCTATGAAGCGTTCTCATGATCATTGTGTAGTCGCCAGTTGCCTATGACTCGATGGGGGAGGAGCTCAGCCACAGTGAGAACGAGGCGAACAATTTCCCGCTGATGTGAGTCTGGCTGTCGTAGTCACTCAGCAAGTCGTCCCCTCAACACTTGTGCGGCCGTCACAATGTCACCTATGGACAGACCATGGGAGGGGTGTCTGCTATTCATGCAGACAATGTCTTTGCTTACTAGAGAGAAGCAGTCGAGGTCTGCTACAGTGATTCAATCTTAAGCTTCTCTTCTTTTTCTGCTCTAACCCGTTGACATTGCAGTTTACCAAATACATGTACTGTGCACATATTCTTACGCATTCTTCTTAAGGAGGTCGCTGAAGCGTTTGTACGCACTTGAAGGCTGTTGTTTGTCCACGCGTCCTCTGCTAGCCTGACTTTTTGCAGCAAGTGTGCGGTCTGCGTGGGTGGCTGTACATACATGCATGAGTACAGAGTACATTGCAGCAGTGCTGTGTGCTTCACACATACGTACGTTACGTATGCGGCGTTCGTCGGCGAGATACTCCAGAAGAGTCATGCTGTGACTCCACATGCACTCGTGTGCACTGAACGCGGTCTGGACGAGAGAGACACATTTGCTCTCCTTGGGCAGAGACAAAATCCCAAATCGTTTGACAACGGCCGATCTGATGGTAAAATGACCGTTGTCACTGCTGACACTGATGAAGCAGGCAAAAAAAAAGGCGAAAATCTGGCGAATCAAGTCTGGAGAGAAGCTTCTCGTGGCAAACGCTCTTGCGTCACTCGTCAGCATTCATGCGTGACTCCCTGGTTTAGCTACACTTCTCCACATCGAGTTGACGGAAGACAGATTAGAGATTCTTTTTTCCTCTGGGTCACCGAGTCTTTCCACTCGACAGAGGAAAAGCATCATCCCTTCTTTTCCTGGCAACTGTCGATTGATGGACGAGTCACGGGGTAGCGCACCCGGCGGCCGGGCCTAATAGCGCCGGTGAGACGTCGGCGCCGACGAGTCGCGCGCGCGCCAACATCGCTGGGTCGCCGGCGTTCAAATCAGATGCGAGCTAGAGACCAACAGTTTGTAAGTGCACGGAGAGAAGAGCAAACATCTGGCGGATTCTCTATTGACTCGGTCGTCCGAAAAGAGTTTGACGTCGTCATTCTCCTACGCACAGACGGGTGGAGAAAAAAGAGGGATCATAAAAGCGCGACACAGCTCTATGCAGGTGCGGCAGTGACAGAATCTCCTTGTGGCCGTGAAGATGTTGTCCGCGCCGACGTCTGCGGGCGGCCTCACGCCGCTGATAACGCTGGTGAAGGCGCTCCACACGTCCACGGGCCTCGTCTCCTCGCTTTCTCGGTTGGAGGAGGTCTTGGCCGACAACCACTCCATTGTCTCGAGGGGCAACAGCGATGGCGGCGGTGGCGAAGGAGCCGGAGGAGGACAGGTTCTGGACTGGGACGAGATGGCGGAGTCGGTCAGACACTTCAAGCTGCAAGCGCAGATCATGGGAACCATGGGGGGCGACGTCACCCCGCAACTTTGCCTGGACTACCTGGCAGACGCATTATCTCTGAGAAAGGGGTTATTTGAGACACCGGCTGTGCCAATGTCCAGGAGAGTCTCCGTTGACGGTGGAAACCATGCCAGACGCAGGAAGACCGGCTTGGACCTGCAGCAGCAGTTCTACAGCGGCCTCTTCAGTGCTCCCAACACTCTCCGGTCATCCATGTTTTCCGAGGAGAGTAACATGTCGACAGGCAGCTATGACGGCGGTATCTTCATGGTTGGTCCCAGGTCCAGAGATCACAGCGTCTCCCCTCCCACGCTAAGATCGCAGCAGCAGGAGCAGCAAGCGCTGATGGGGCCAAGAGCTGGAGCTGAGCAGGCTGTACTCCTCCAGCAACAGCAGCAACAGCAGCAACAACAGCAGCAACAGCAACAACAGCAACAGCAACAAAAGCAACAACAGCAGCAGCAGCAACAGCAGCAGCAGCAGCAGCAACAACAACAACAGTTACACCAGCAACAGTTACAGCAGCAACAACTACAGCAGCAGCAACAACGTCAGCGACATCAATACCAACAAAGGATGCACCTTCAACAGCAGTTGCAGTTGCAACAGAAGCATCAACATCAACTTCAACAGCAAAAGCTTCAACAGCTCCAGCAAGAGCAGCAAGAGCAGCTCCATCAGAGGCAAAGAGTACTCCAGAAGCAACACCTCATCCACTCTACGTTGGATTCATCCAATAGAGTTAATGATGACATGAACAAGTCCAAGAAAAAGTCTCGCCGACCGGGGTTGCAGCGAGCCTCATCACACGAACCTCTCTGCCCTGAGAGCCACAACCCAATGCCTCAAAAGGCTGATCAGCCTCAGCCTCTGCAGCAAGCAGAAGGAGGCACAACCTTGCAAACTGTTGCTCAAGTGCCAACAACAATGATCATTGGACAACAACCGTTTCCTATTCAGCAAGTTACTATACCCACCGTCCAGCAACACCTTGCAGCAGCTCCACAGCATCAGGTGATCATAAGCCAGGCAGTCACCCAACAACAACAGACCATCCCCAAAGGTGCTGTTCCCCAGGCAAATAGCCATCAAGTGATTCGCCCAGCACCTCAGCCTCAACAGCAGCTGAACATTCCCCAGATTTCTCACCAGCCCCCAACCCCTACCCCTTCTCCACAAAGTCCAATTCTGCAGGTTAATGGCAGCCATCCAGCACAGCAGAAGCAGACCAGATTCGTAGTTTCCCAGCCCCAAGCCTCATCATCAGCCTCCACTTCAGGCCCGCGACAAGTCACTCCAGTAACACTCCAGCAACAAGTCTACACCAGTGGACAACAACACCACACAGTGACAAAGGGAAGTTCTCCTCCAGGATCTCAGCAGCAACAGCATTATCAAGAGACGTGGCTGACTCGCTTGGAGGAGTACATTTCTCCCAAAAAGCCTGTGACACCAATGCAGAGCAGAGTGGTGGTGCCAACCAAACCGTCCAGCCCTGGTGCAGGATCCAGCCAGAGGAACATCGGCGCCACTTGAATTTGTGAGATTGGCAAGCACATGGCATTACCAGCTACGTTAATTCGCACAGTACAGTTGTGAACTTCATTGGATGGTTGGTTTTTGCACTACATAATCATATAAACGTGTGGTCGAGCTTTCGAAGTACACAATGATTCTGTCGCTATCCCATAAATACGTTTATTGCTGCCGAGGTAGCCATGACGGGTGTGCTTCGTGTATCAATTTGCTCAGCCGTCGTCAACTGCAGCATGAACAGTACCGTACATGCGTGGTGCGTGAGTGGAGTGAATATCAGGTACTACAACGATAGTGATGGCGACGCGATCCTCTTGTTTGCTGTACAGTTGCTGGCAGTTATGGACCATCTCAATTTCCCCGGCCCGTCTGATGAAACCTGATTCGTTGTGCTCTTGTTGAGGTTGCCCCAACTCGTTCATATTGCTCATTTGAGTCTGATATCGACTACGGTCATGCCGGGGTCTCCCAGTTCCTCTCCACCTTGCTCAGCGATCCCGTCATGCTGAAGAACCCGTGCAAGCCCAAGTCCTTCCCCCTGCCTGACGAGGAGCAGGCGCGGTTCCACCTGTAGACACTCAGCACTGTTGAGTTCTTCTGCTTCATGAACACATACGTACGCAAAGTCAACAGGATGTCGCCATTCATCCTCCCTAGAGACAAGCAGTCTACTCTACCAGATATATCACGTCTATGCGCTTACTTTCCGCTGCACCCACTCATGAATTGGACGGCAATGAATGCTCCGTCGAGGCTATCACCCTTTCCTTGGTCGAAATCGGGCACCGCCCCCTGCTCTGCCAACTGCTTCCTGCAGGTGGTGGGGTCCCTGGGTGAGCCGGAGGTTCTGCAGCTGCCGCGGGGAATGATCCACTTTGCTGTCTGGTCGCAAAACCTGCCAATTCTCACTAGCCTCAGGTTGGCGCACGGCAACTCGGGATCCAACCTCAACTGGTTGGTCGAGCACGTGCTGGTGAGGAATGAGTTCACCAATGAGAAATGAGCAGGCAGGATCCTGGTCGCGCAACCTCGATACTACGCTGTAACGGGTTTATGTTTGCATGCGGCCGCTGGTTGGGCTCCTCGGTAGACGACACCCGGTGGGCGACCAGGTTGGGGGTCAAGCATCAAACAACGAGTGCGTCTTCGCCAAGGATAGGTACTGCAACCGCTCGTGCACCCGTCTGCCGGAGAGACCGATGCCTCCTCCAAGCAACAGAGGCATCTGGACGATGACGATGAAGAAGACGTGGTCGTAGAGCTACGGGTAAGCGGGAATTGAACCATATACACAACAAGCACCTATGATATGTGGAGACAAAAAGAGCCTTGTGCAATGAGCTCCCGGTAGAAGAGCAGCTTCAGGCAAACAAAAAATCGATGTAATAAGCGGAGTGCACTAATAACTGAAAAGAAAGCACACATCGAGGCTAAAAAATGACCTTTATTCTTTGGGGACGACCTTGTCAATGGTTGACTGTTTCACGGAGCCATTTAAGTATACTTGGACTTCTCACTGGAACTTGGTAAGCTGTGCAAAATCAACATTAAGGGTTTGCCCGCCTTTCTGAAACACACGCATCACATGTTGATCTGAGCCATCTTTTGAAGATTGCCATTTCTAAATCAGTTGAGCTATTCAGCTCTGTTAAGCGGAGCATTTAATGCAGTAAAAAAATCCAATGTGAGGAATTTTGCAGCATAAAAGAAATTTCTCCATTATCCAGAGCCCTATTAACGGGAGTTTACTGTAGTCCTAAGGACTGTGGCAACAAACAAGTGACTGCACAACAACACTTGCACTGCCTCTACTGTCTCTGCCATGAAGGGTTCGTCGAAGCATTTGCACTTGCAGAAAAGTCAGTCGAGGACTGCCTCGGGGTCTGCCAGGGGTCTTTGGGAATCAGACTTGTGAGAAGACGCAAGATCTGTTCAAGCAGTTGAAAAATGGCTGTGAGGTGAAGAGCCAAAGGGGAAACGTCCTCGTCCCTCACAACAGAGAATGTTGGCCACGTGATTGTACCTGACGGACAGGCAGAGCGTTCGAGTACAGCAGTGCTGTCACAGTGCAGTAGATTCTCCATTTCACGGATATTCACGGTCCTTGAAATACGTGCGCGCAGTCAACTGGTCAGACTAGCACCAACAACCGTGACCCCAAAAGTTACGGGTGGTCACATCACCAGAGAGGGAGACATCAAGTCGGACTGATGACCAGGACACCAAGACCAGATTGTCAGTCAGTTCTGGAGAGTCAGATGTTGATCACTCATGAAGTGAAGGTTCCTTCATCCTGGAGATCTCTGCTCTGATGACTTCCTCATGATGCTGCAAACAAGTGGGGCGAAGCAAAGTGATAGACTCTGTAACTATGGCTCAGCCACACTTCTAACAGACCTCTGACATAGCAACAATGGCCCCATCTGAAGGCATTCGTGCGTTACTTCAGTGAACTACATAAGAAATGGGCGGGAAAATACCCGGATACCTAGAGAGCGTACATGCCTGAGCCTCGAGACACAAGCCTCTGAGCCTCTGAGTGCACAAGCCCTGCTAAGTTAGGTTATGTCACGTAGTGCACGCATAACTCACCTGTTCCCATTTTTTGTGTCCAAGGTGCACATGCTTCAGTTAATACGTCCGCCCTGAGAGGTAACAGGATTGTTATGCAATGTGTAGTACCGATATGTGGCAGTCAAAATAGTATGGCCTGTATCAAGTATGCTGGTTCATATTTAGCTACTGAACAAAATAAGGTAGTTCTTCTCCATAGAGCACACACTTTTACTATGTGCATTATTAGTTCACCGTAAGCTTTGACTAGATTGAGCTCAGTCAACAGAAGTGGCTCAGCCTTCGACGGAATGCTAAGAATCTCTTTCAAAACTGAACTGATGTATACTTTTGCCCAAGGACCACTTAGTCAACACATAGTCAAACTTTTATGTTGTGTAAATTTGGCAGTTATTAAAACGAGTCAGGAACGACCCTTGGGCAAAGTAATGCGCATGCTGCTACTAATGTTTGTTTGTTTGTTGTGTGCTGCTGGGGTTTCAGCATGGGATAAAAGCCCATGCTGGAATAGGAGTAACCTGGATTGGGTCTTTTCCTGCCCCGGTTTGTGACAAGCGTCTAAACACTTAGCAGACTTCAAAAAGCCTGGCGAGTTCACCAGTGTGCTTAGCTTACTCGCTACTAATGTCACCTAACATAGTTCTTAGCATCAAAATGGCTTAACAAAGTTTTTGCTTCATATCTTTTTTGTCAGTACAACTCTATGCATTTCTTGAGGCAGACTGGATGTGTTGACTGCAGATGCTGCTCCTTTTAAAATCAGCCTCAATAGTAGATATCTCAATAGCCATATCAAACTCCCATCCGAGATCCTCAGCCTTGAGGTCTCTCTCCGCGCCTTCCCCCTCATCCACAGCGTCAGCTGTCTCTCAGTTGTTCTCAATCTCTCCCAGGATGTCCTCGTTGTTCGTCGAGTGAAAATTCGTTCACCGGGCATCAAAAAGTTGACTGCAGCAGAGGTGACGACCATGTCCGAGGTCGCTGAAGTTGGACTTGAGTCTTTAATACGTGCTAAATGTTGTGACGGACGAGTCCCCCGAGATCACGGCAAGAAAGATATGTCACAAAGTTTTACCAAGGCTGGGGGTGAATATGTATTATCAGCTTTCAATAATCATATATATACAATATTTCAACTGAGCTCATCAGGATTGTTGTTAAGTGCTATTTAAAAATCACCGACAAATCAGGCCATGTTGAATTCCTATCCCATTCCTTATATGCTTGCAACTGGGACATATCGCTACTAGCTGTGCTGGTCGCAGGACGCGGAGCCGGGTCAGACACGCTCTTTTGGAGCCTCATCTCTGGAATGACGTAGCTCGACCACCTTTGTTGAGTCCTGCACTGGGCGTCATGATGTTGGGACACGCAGGAGAGCGGCGGTGGTGACGACGGCAACGGCTGGCGGTGCGTCAGATTCTTCTAGAAGCTTCTCTTGGGCTACGGTTTTGAACTGTTGGACTGCTTGGCCCGTGCTTTCTCGCCAGCTTCACCATGACCACGCATTGAGCAACACTGCTCACGTCGTCAAGTTTACAGCAATATCCAAACGTGCCTCCTCAGTAAGTACTATCACAGTCACACAGCGGCAGCAACAGCACCACCAGCAGTGTACGGAGCAGGTGCATCGGCGGCCACTACTTGGCCATGGCGCACCAGTGGATCAGTTGTCTGGAGACCTCCTGCCACGGGATCTGGACAGCTTCGAGTTGAGCATTTCTTATACCGTGGCTCAAGTGGTTTCCTCCAGGACTCCGTTGACATCACCGGTCTCATGGGCAATACAGTGAACTTCGCTTATAGTACTCACCTGGGGCCAAACAATTTTCAGTATATGAATTGAGCGACTGAGTACAATAACCAACATCGGCACCTGCAGAACAACACATATTGTGAAAAGCATTCTAATCATGAAAATGGCAGCTGCGTTTGATCAGCATCAGTTTTTCTTCAAAAAATAGCAGCATTGTCATATTGAGCAACCTGTTCTTCCAAGAACCTGTCTTCTTTCCCAACATGTTCTCTTCTATTTGGCTCACTTGGCACTGATCTGCATGATGAGTTCTTTGAAGACATTACGAGGCATCATGGGCACATTCAGTGGCAAATTTTCATACCCCAAGAGCCAAAAAAGTGGGAATTTCCAAATTTAGTAGAGTATGCGGATGAGTAAATTAACCATGAGTGCAATATGTGAAGTTGATTGTATCAAAGAGTACCCTGGAACAGGGCATTAAGGCCTCACATCTTGCTGACACCAGCGCTTACGCTGGTTCATAAGTGTAAGGTCATCAAAAGCACAGTGAACCCTACTTGGGCACAATTCAACAAGATGGGAATGCAAGCGGACGAACCAATATAATTGGATCGTGACAAGAAAACCCAAAAACATTGGAAACATCTGATGTCAAGAGGAGGATCTTCCCCATCATCATTGAGAAAAATCTGAGCAGGACAAAGTGCCAGAATCATAGTGAGATTCACATCACCAATTGTCTAGGTGGTGCAATATGTCCTTCCAAAATGATGCTGATTTTTTTCAAAGACTTCCCACTAAAATAATTGATCATATCAATGAATTTTTAGACCCAAGTTCTAGGGTGAGATTTTGTTCAACCAATCGACGACACCGCAACCTCCTCCAAGAATTGACTTTACATATAACTAACTCAAATGTACAAGAGATATGTACAACTCTCCATAGCAACCAGGCTGAACCACATCAGAACTTTTTCAGTAAAGTGCAAGCCGTCACTTTGCATGACATTTTCATAAAAAATACCTCAAACTTACGTCAACTCTTGAGGACATTACCACTAAAAAAGGTGTTTTGTCAACATTTTAACCCCAAGTCTGTAATAGCCTTAGCTGCAGGTTTGCCACACACCAAGATTCAGGAACTGGATTTATCACACAACATCATTAGCTCCAAAGGAATGAAGCTACTAGCCGTAGCATTGCCAATTTCTAATCTCAAGAAGTTAAACTTATATGCCAGTGATGTTAGTTCAAAGGGCGCAGTGGCCCTAGCCAAAGCTTTGCCCAGTTCTAAGATCCATGAACTGAATTTATCTTCGAACAAAATTGGTTCAGAAGGTGCAAAGGCCTTAGCTGCAGCTTTGACCAGTACAAAGGTCCAGGAATTGAATTTATCTGGAAACAATATTGGTCCAGAAGGTGCTGAGGCCTTAGCTGCAGCTTTGCCCAGAACAAAGATCCATAAACTAGAGTTATCTTCTAACAATATTAGTTCAGAAGGTGCAGAGGCCTTGGCTGCAACTTTGCCCAGTACTAAGATCCATGAACTGAATTTATCTTCAAACAAAATTGGTTCAGAAGGTGCAGAGGCCTTGGCTGCCGCTTTGCCCAGTGCTAAGATCCAGGAATTGAATTTAGGGCACAACTATATTGGTTCAGAAGGTGCAGAGGC
>JAAUXU010014032.1_pt1 | contig 65491 bp, 48 predicted proteins | sample 7278151 | NCBI WGS metagenome assembly JAAUXU01 (sample SAMN14350113, study PRJNA611818) | marine sediment metagenome | isolation source: surface marine sediment (1.8m) | place: French Polynesia: Moorea | collected 2018-08
CCCGGAGCCCGGCGACCGCCGCGGATCTTGCCCACCCTGCTCAGGAGGAGCGCCCCCCGACACTCCCGCCACCGGCTGCCGCCCTCCGCCGGGCGGCCCCCGCCCCCCCCCCCCCCCTCCCCCCCCCCCCCGCCCCCCCCGCCCCCCCCCCCCCCCCCCAGCCCACGTACAGGGTACAATGGTGTGTGCGAAGTGCAGCTGTACGCGTACGTACCTGACTCGACAGTACGAAGAGATGGGGGAAAGCCCGACTCGGCTGCTTCTATAATTGCGTTGAATAAAGTCTTTAGGTGGAAGTTTCCTTTATACCACCTTGCTACGTCAGCATAGTCCTGCCCACGTCCCTATGCCCTATCCTGAAGCAACGTTGCACTGCACTCATGAGTACTAACAAACGTTGTTAGTCAGCAACGTGACGATGCCCGCAGGACGGACCTGAGACTTTCACCGTTAACGTCAATTGAGCTGACCCCGACCACAGCAACGTTCACAATGGCTTGTGCGCTTCCAAGAACAGACTATGGCAGAAAAAGAATTTCTTGCGATCGCTAATATGCTTTTGTACTACTTGGAGTCAATGTATGACAAAACAATAAAGATTTGAAAAACGCCTTCTTCACAAACTGTGCAACATACTTTAGTAATGGCGAAGCAATCCAGTTTCCAAACTTCTTCTTCAATGACTTTTTCAGGGATGAGTAGTGTCTTTTCACTTTTGAACTTACTCAGCACCTTCGATAGGAAAAAAGCATAATTCTCTCTTCACCATGCCTTTGATTCTTTTGGTTTTCCTTGTGCGGCTCAGTCATTTTTTCCCCTTTCTGACCACTTTCAATGAATGAAGCTTCTGCGCAGAAAGCACAATCAAATTCTCTGCTGATTTTGAGTTTTATACATTTGTGTGCATCTCAGCCCCTCTTCATAAATACAGAATACACGTCAGTTTTAAGGACCCTAATGCATACGATGGCCTGGTCGCTTCTTCTTGAGCAGCCCTGTAGCTTGCTGGCCCCATTCACCAATGGACGGCCCGACAACAGTGTAGCACGACCCGATTTCCAAAATTATCGGCCCGTTGCATTCCCTAATCCAGCAATTTCTGTGAATTTGCTGTGAATGCTGCTCACCTTTGATATCCTGGCAAGACCTGAATAAGTTGACCGCGGTGGGCCTGGCAGTCGCTAGATGATCCACAGCTTTTTCTATGCGGGAAGCCACATCAGCTAAACATTTTTCCCCGGCGCCATCAAAGGCCGCTATATCTCTCCAAAGGTCGACTGCCAATGATAGCGCGGCCACGATGCCAATGGCTGGTGCTCCTCGTACCTTTGCCAAGGCATGCAAGGAAGGCGTATCAGAAAGTATAGTAGCAAGTTAAAAAAGTTCGGGATCGTAGTAGTAGCAAAGTCAGCAAATGGTTGGGACCTGCTTGACGAGAAGGAAAAACGAAGTAAGGTCAATGTTGCTGAAGGAGTTGAGAATAAAGGGGGATCAAAGGATGAAAAAATGTTTGTAATTCATTTTAGAAAGAAGGAGATAGGGAAATGCTTGGATTTGCTGTCACGCACAATGGGTATAAAAGAAAGCTAAAACCATCCGCTGGCAATGCTGCGCTGACAAAAATGAAATCGTTGAATTTTATTATAGAAGAGTCAATATGTTGCTCACCTCCCGGAAGTGTGACTGGCTTGGAAACACAATTCTACGCTGTCTCTAAAATATTGACACAGGTACTTCTTATATCATTGCGCTTACAAACAGAAACACCTTGATCTGTATTTGGTTTCGGGCATCTGTTTTAGACTGTGCAGTCCTAAGTGAAAGACGTAATGACCATTTGTTGGTGAGGACCAGAAAATGACCCCTGATCTGGCATCTCTGAAACTTTGCGTTCTTTCTTGCACAGCCTCTATATGCCGGAATTTTAGTGCTATGAAAGCCAAACCAGGTTAGGCTGACAATTAAGCTCCTGAACGTTGTTGCCAGTGTCTTCATCAATGTTTCTTACACACTTCTGAAATGAAATTACACTTTGTGCTTATGCCTAAGAACGTCTGTCTCAATCTTCGTTAGACAGGCAGCATACACTGGCAGCTTATGTGCTCAAAACTTTGCAAGTTCCAAGAAACGTTGCACACGTAGTTGAAAAGTTTTGCCTGAGACAGCAGCTTTGGATATTAGCTTACGTTCATTCGCCTAATGACGTCGCATCCGTCGGTGGCGTTCTTCACTTCCAAATAATCGTGGGCGGCTGGAATCTTAAGCTGGTCCAAAATCCAGAGGCCGTCCTCCCGACTGTACTTTATAGCAAGGAGTTTGTCTGAGTGAGGCATGATGGCACTTTAGGGAAACGAAGACAAAATTCCTAGTAACAAGGAGAGGAGGAAAATCGAAACTGCTTCCAGTGCACGGTATCAGCAACTGACAACAACGCTTCGTTATAGTGATGCCAACGAGTCAGGTTTTTTGCAATCCGAGCCGAGCCGAGTTATGGGGCCTCTAAGTCTGAGCAGGTACCAAGCTGGGGCATTCCGAGTCAACAACTGGCAATTCGAGCCGATTCCGAGCTGGGCATTCCGAGTCAACTACCGACAATCTGAACCTTAAATAAGAACAAAATAGGCTTTAGGAAAACTTTTATTGATGCTTTTCACTGTTCAAGGTTTCCATGAAGGATTCCATGAAGCATTTCAGCTATCTTCGGATCCAATCTGTTTCTCCTCGCTGTTATAATGTTTCCAGCATGACTAAAAATTCGCTCGCTGGGCACAGATGACCCCTAAATGCAACATTGTATAAAGAGGGATAACTGTTCTTCCCCTGTCCCATCCACCACGCAACAGGGTGTTTTCTGTGCGACATTACTCATTTCATGGAAGCGCTTAACTTTACTCGATTACTCCAGCTTCTGACGACAAAAATTTGACCTTTGTTGGAACAGTTGGAAAATGGCGGGCAATGGTGCTGTCGCTGCGATGGGTGCGCTGAACCGCGAGGCAGAATTCAGGAATGTTGCACTTCAAATCACTAAACGAGTCGGCTCGAGAGCCGAGCCATAGCGTAAGCGAGTCGAGTCGAGCCTCGGCTCGGCTCGGCTCCTTTTGTCGAGTCGGCGAGTTGAGCCGACTCGTTGGCATCACTACTTCGCTATAGGTGAGCTCCAGTGCGATTAGCTGCAAAAAATGATCCGCTCAAAGATGTGCAAACGATCACTGGTACGTCGTACAGAGAAGACGTCAGACCCACCTGATGGATCCATCTGATCCAGTGTTCCAGTGATCGTTTTGTTTGCACGTTTTTTGCTGCTGGGGCGGCGCTGGAACTCCCCTAAGACGAAGACACACTCACTTCCCTGGATGTGGTAAGTGGAGTTTTGACAACAGCAAACCCTGTCCAAGAAGTAGTGACTTATTGGGGCACCAGCCCAAAAAACCAGATATCTGAGATCCTGTCTTGGGCAGCGTGAACTAACCCCAATCAATTGTCTGAAGCTCGGGCTCAGCCCGACCCCTTCTTTCAAACCTGACCTCAAGCCTACCCTCTCCTTGATGGTGCATGAAAGAGAGACTCACTGGCTTCAATTCACTCTACTCCGTGGTGAATGTGTTTTGCATTTTGAAGTTGACCAGACAGTTGACAATCCTCATCTTGTTTGACGTTGTTTTGTGACCCAACTTAATACCAAATAACCCGAACCCGTCCTTTTTCAATTCCATTATATCCCTACTAAGGCGTCGCTTCAAATCTCGAAGAAAAGGAAACGTACTTTTCCAGTCATCCAATACCGGTTCTAGGAAGGTTGTATCCACACACTTACGAGTATGGGCCGAAATAGCGGCATCCGCGAATCAGCTGGCTTCTCTCAGGGAAACAACATACCAGTTCAGTCATTTTGCCATTGACAAGCTGAATTTGCTCACCTGGTCATGATTATCAGCCAAGATAAATGCAAGCAAAATGAAGGAAATCAGCAGTTGTTCAGTTCGGACTGGCATTGTTTAGCCGTCGATAGCCAAAGTCAGCTCTTGTGCGGGCCGGATGACTATCTCTAGACGTGGCGGACGAGTGCCGCTCTATCTATAGTTGTAAATTTATGATTACCGCGGTAGGTCACAGAATTACGCAACAGAGGGAGCTGAGAACGCAGAGATCGTGTTCGAGACTACCAAGCGCACCTTGGCAGCTGCAGCCAGACTTGGCCTTCAAGGGTGACTGATACAATGAGGAGTGACGATGGTGCATAAGCTGTTATCCTTGTACAGGTGAGTGATGGCCAGAAAAGCTTTTACAAGGTGCTGGAGGGGTAGAGCGACGGAGAACCTGACTGACCTAACCCTAACTGACCTAATCTCAACTGACGCAATCCTATCTGACTCAACATGACAACTTCAAAAGGTTTATCCAACTAACTATTTAAAAAGCAATAAGTTTTGTGGGAAGCCCTGAGATACTTTTGGTGTCTTCTTGTGGGGAAATATATTTTTCCTTCACTAAACCAGCCGAAGTCATGCGTACCGGGCATTGTTTGGCAAAATCTGTGTCTTACATTTTGCACAGTTACAATCGTCTCCAAACTTGCCATTCACGCACTCTGCATCGTCCACGAGCGTCATGCTGTGTCGATCATGGTGGGCGTGTCCAATGGCGTCCGTTCCCACATTTTGTCACTCACCGATGAGTCTGAGTAGAAACTGAATGATCCGGGGTGCTAACCCTATGAGGGAAGTGGCTTTTTTGGCAAATAAGGGCAGTCAAAAAAACCACTCTGTCCTGAGGTCACTTCGTCCACCTCCACCTTCGTCTTCTGCTCTGTCATGGTGGTGATGGCCGCAGGTCCTGCCCACAGGTCGGGCCAAGGAGTTGCACGGTTTGACTGGCCTAGTTTGCCTGGATCCAGCCTAGTTCATTTACGCATCCTCCTCTCAGCTCTGCGCAATGCAACTTTTTCAACCTCAAAACGGCCTCAGACATGGAGTCTTATGTTTATGTTTTTTTATGGCGCGAGAAAAGGAAAGTGTCTGATGACCAGTTATTGATCGGTGGAGCGGCTGGAGTGCCCATAACGTGACAGATATACAGACATAGTATTTACGGACCTAACACATGACTCGAGGCATAAAGCTCGAGGGCCCTATGTACAGCGTGCGTGAGAATCCCTTGTGCACTTTTGGAACTTTATGTAAGCAATGACTGTAATAATTAAGTTCAAAATTTTTGCAACTACGGTTGCAGTGACCTCTAGGTCACTGTTCCGAGGTGTTTCGTTTACATTGAGTATTGTTTCCCTATCAAAATGGATGCAATACGTGAGAGATCATCCATGCGCTCCACACCAGTGAGTCACCAGCCAACATTGCCAAGCGCTTGGAGGTCAGTTGGAGCACTGTGTGCTCGGCGAAGAGTCTCTTTCAAATGACTGGAAGCTACTCCAAGAGGGAGACTGGTGGCAGACCTCCTTCAGTCTGCACTGAAGCCTTCGAGGCACAGGTCTTGGCCGAGATCATAAATCAGCCCCTCCAATCCACGAGGAAAATGACCTGAGAGAAGTCCGTGTCCGACTCCACCATCCTTAAAATTGTCCATGAGGTTGGTGAGCAGTCCAAGGTCACCCGCCAAGTCCAGCTCATTACAGAAGAACAGCGTGAGAAACTTCTTGTGCAGGACAGAACTCTCCTCAACAAATTGAAGAAGGGTAACCTTGAGGTCACGTTTTTTCTCAGACGAGAAGAGATTCATGCTGAACTGGGTCAACTGGTGAGATGACCGATACATTAATCTTTGAGAGGGTCAAGGCCCGAGAGTGGCAGAATCCAAAGAGGGCGTTAAAAGGCCCTGCCCAGCTGTGCGTTTGTAGAGTAACTCCCTTTTTCTAGTTGACAGCCTGTTTTTATTTATCGTTTGGACCATCAAAAAAAACGAGTTGCACTTTTATTTCCCCATGGAATACTAAAACCCTCCAAATCATTCAATACTAAAAGCAAAGAAGAAGAGAAAAAGTAAAATCATAAATTAGCTAAAAGCAATGCTGATGTTGCTAGTATTTCTCAGGTCGATGTTGTAGACTTGAGTATTTCCTTGTGTCAAGGTATTCTCACCGTGCTGCTTGTTGTTAGCATCTGGTGATGGTGTCACTTCACTGGATTTGGCTGCTGTATCATCTTCAACCAGGACCTTGGCCCTTATTACTGCTCGTGTTTTAGTTGCTTCAGTGTGCTTCAATGCTGTGCTCTCTTGTTGCCAACCAAATTGACATTTAAACTCCATGGTATTTGCACCTGTGTTGGCTGCTACTGTTGCTGATGTACGTCTGAAGCAGTGCCCAGTATAACTCTCTGGATCTTTCAGCTTGAGAGCTGTAGCTAGTAGTTGCCAGTGTGGGAGAGATAGTTTCTACCCATGACTGCCTTGCAGTAACCATTCTTGTTGGGCTTGTGAAAGAGGGCAGCACTTGGTTGCAGGTCGGTGATGGAGTGCTTCAGTGGCAATACATATTTTTTGACAGCTGTTGCAAAGCAGGGGCTGTTGTCTTCTGAACTGAAAGGCACCAAGAATGTGTTCTTCTTCACTTCTGCCTTCTGTTTGGCATGGGAATGCATCGTCCTCATTCCCTCTTTGCCTGGCAACACATCCTGGACCTTAAGTTCCCGTAGTTCATAGCATCGAAGTCCCCCACAGTATGATAGGGCAATGGCACATTTCCTTAGAATGCACTCAGGTGAGTTCTTGGGTAGCTGCAGACCTTGCAGTATTTGCTCAGGGGTGAAGATTTCGGCTGTTTTCCTTATATACCCAACCTCATACTGCTTCAAGAGCAGCTGAATGTGTGGCCACTTCTGCAGGTAGTCTCCAAACAGCCGCTGGTTGTTGTTGTTCAGGCTAATGTAGATAGACCAGAGGCTAGATGACTTGGACCCCCTGGACTTGTGCAGGTGGTGGAAGTACCGTACGTAGTCTTCTTCATTGGGTTGGTGGTCGTCACAGTTGAGGAAGGCCATGAACTCAGCCCATGCCTGGTCGTATCGGCTCTTACTTTTAGCATGGACCAGTTCAGAGAGAATTTGCTCAGCTGTTGTTGAAGCCATGGTGAGTGGGATCTGCGATGTGAAGGTGATCATTTTTTCAGGAGCATGTTGCCATCCCATGAGTAGACAACTAGTGGAGGAGCTTGTTGACTGATGGACGGAAAAATTCATTGGAGCCATCCACTGGATGAGCTTGTTGACTGATGGAAAGTACACTAGATGGGACTAGTAGTCATTTCACCATAGAAATCAGCCGGACTCATGATAGATGGTAGTGATCAGAGTATCACGGAAGGGGTCAGATTCAAATCCCCAACCACCCAAGTGATGAGCAGTCACTCTACCCTCAGGCTACATCACCTAAGGGGTGACAGGAAGGAAAAAAAACCAGCCCAACTATTTGTCATTTGTAAAGTACACAGCGCATTGTAAAGTAGTCACAGTGTGTGGTAAAGTAACAGCTGCAGTCAAAAGACGTGGTAAAGCTTTATTTGATGGGTCAAAGCTAGTAAATAAAAACAGGCCGTCAACGGGAAAACAGGCGTTAAGTAATGTACAGTATTCTTGCTTTCTGTTGCTGACGTTTCAACAGATGGTGAAGAACTACCTCTCAGAAGAGTTGCAAGATTAGAATCAAGTGGTTCAGGTCAGGGGTTCTACAAATGCAACTGCACAAAGGGTTGCAGGTCTGCCAGTTGCCTCTAGAACAATGTGAAGTGCAACAGCAAATGCCACAACAGTTTGACTTGTGCCAATAAGTGATTAAATGAGTATATGGACAAGTGTGAATGAGTAATAAAGCTATCGATCAGCCGATAATGGCCAATGTGATAGTTGACCTGTGTTTTTTTTTTTGAAAGTCATTGGCTCTACTTCAGTTCATTGAAAAAGTTTTTCATGCTATGACTGTGCTGTGACTACTTTTGTTGACGCTATTACAATGTCAATAAATTTTTGACGGCTAAAACTTCTGTCTTCCTACTATCTAACTCCAGCTCAAATGCAGAAATGCAGTCAATACGCATGTTGCTGAGGTGATCACACAATCAATTCTGGTACTGATGGGTCAAAATGCTTATTGACAATGTGGTCAGTCAATATGCGTATTGACCCACTGGTATGCGTATTGACTGACCACTTCGTCAATACACATATTGACTCACCGCAATCCAGTGCTGACTCGACCCCTGCTCGCCATGCGCTTCGCGCTCAGCACGCGCTTCACGTGCAAAGGGCCCGTCAGCAGTGAGGGCCGCGAAAATGACCAAAATCGGCCGCCCGCGAACAAGAACGCCGCGAAAAGGACAAAAAAACCCAAAAATTGGCCGCGTGCGAACAAAAAAAGGCCGCAAAAACGACCAAAATCGGCCGCACAATCGGCCGCGCAAAGGACCCGTCAGCCGCGAGAAAAGATGGCAGAAATCAGCCGCGGACAGACACATACACAGACGTATGTACGGGCCTGTCCTTTTATATATATAGGGATTGGACCTCGATTTTGGCCTCAAGATGGCCTCGGACCTGAAGTGTGATGCGATTGTAAGTTTGTAACATGTAGTGTCGGCCGACCAAGTTTGGTGACGATTAGTGCAGTGGTTGTGGCACCCATGGCCACCCAGACAGACAGACAGAGAGACAAACATACGCGCACACACCCATACGCACACACTACATACGAAACCTTGCACTTGATATATAGAGATAGATATGATCAAAGAAAGCAATCTCCAAAAGTTTCACAGTTGCATCAAATTCCTATCACTCTCAGTTGATTCTCCAGTTGCAACCAGAGAATGTCCGAGTTGCTGGCTTGTGTGAGGTTGCACTAGGGAGGGTCAGGCGAGTATTACTCGAGCTCAACTCCTTTTACTCTTTTTCCCTTAGCTGATGTCCGGGTATGTCTCTGAAGTAGCTGAATTGAGCAAATTACAAGCAAACCGTGATACGTTTGAATGGTCAAATATGCCAAACCGCTCTTCCTAACTGACAACACTGCATAAAATCTCTAAGTAATCCCTCTACATCTGTGTGCTGGCCTGATGGGATTATCCACTTTTGCTCTCAACTATGCATGTCCACATCCTCAGCATCGGGAAAAGGCCTTTAAGTTTCATACATAAACCAGCAGACCCACTCTTTTGGATAGGAAAAATATGAAGCGCTGTGGATATGTCTGTCTGTCTGTCTGCTGCATCAAGCGGGAAAACAGCTGCGGACACACACACAAAAAAAGCAGACGAACCAAACCTAACCTAACCCTCCCACACATAGCACTCTGCAAAAGCAGGAAATCAGCCGCGATAGTGCCAGAAATCAGCCGCGGATAAAGAGAAACCACCCACCTTTCCCACACACGGACAGACACAGACACACACACGAACATACATGTATGTAACTAACAACTATGTAACTGAAAACCAGCCGCGCAAAACCCGTGAAAATGCCGGAAATCAGCCGCGCTAAATCACCGCGGACAGAACATACGGATCTCGTGTTTTATATATGTACTGAAAATGATCCACCTTAATGCACTAATCCATACTACCGCCTACGCGCTACCCGCTTCGCTGGGTAGGAAGTTGGCAAAACTCTCTCTACATCAAGCGCTAGGCAACCGCTGCACCGACCGTCACCAAACTTGGTCAGCCGATGCTACATGTCTCGAGCTCGAAAGCGACTGCATCACACTTTAGGTCTGAGGCCGTTTTGAGGTCAAAATCGAGGGCTAAAGCTGCATTCAGCATTTGTCAGTAGGTATCTATGGCAAGAGGAGAGAGAAGTCAGTAGAAGTGGGCGGTGAGCCGGTCAAATCCGGAGATCCAAACTGTGGCTCGACCCGTACACCGATGGCTTGCTGCCATCATTAAACTGGGGGAGTGCCTGGATCTGCCAGTCTCCCACTTCTGGACGTGGGAAGATACCCGCCAAGGGTCGAGTCCGCGGGTGGGTGGGATTGCGGCCAATCTTATAATAACCCGAGCAATTGCGGGAATCTCTGCTATTAAAAAATAGAGCGCTATGTGTGTGTCCGTCCGTTCGTCTGTCCGTGTCTCACACCTCTGGCCCGATTATTTTCCAACTTGCCATCAACACACATGCTGACGATCGCCAGAGAACTTATTGCTTTCACCCTCACCCTCACATCTCCCTAGAAGTCACCCTTACAATTGTCCATGGCATTGCCCTCGCCTTCACCCTTGCCCTAATCCTCGCCTTTGCCATCAACCCCACTCTCACCGTCGCTGCAATCGTTTTCAGTCACCCGAAAAATTGCCCTCGAAGTTGTTGCTACAATCTATTACTAGTGTAGTAAATGAAAATTCACACAGTCCATGCGCTTCGCGCAGTCCACGAGCGTCGAGGAGTCCACGGTGCTTCGCACAGTCCACACATTTCGAGCAGTGTACGTGCTACGCGCGTTCCATGTGCTTCGCGTAGTTCTGTTTACGCGCTTTGTCTTGGTCTTTGCCCGGTCGTAATATTTGCTGGGCGTATCTCGGACTCAGCCAAAGCTCGACACAATTGGATTGTATAGATATGTACATTATCTAATCAATGTATTAGACGTTCAAAGTTCGTTTCTGATCCTCGTCTATTTCGTCCCAGATCGGCTATTCGTCATCATGAATCTTTCAGGCAAGCCGTGAAAAGACCGAGCGCATGACTCATGAACAGATTAGGGTGCATAACAGAGATTCACTGGAGCATGAAAAGAGAGGCATGGTGTGCTTTCTCTCCTCCCTCAGATTTCCGGCCAGGTATTGATTGCTGCGTCTGCAGGAACCATACCTTTCCATCCATCAGCCGCCCTCGGTGGCTCTGTCTTGATTTCATTGTGGTCATGGTGCTTCCCAACATTGTGAGCTCCTCAAAAGTCTGAATGCAGCCTCGATGCGCAGTAGTGATAGTATAGTATTTCGCACACAACGGATTCATCGACTCGATCCTCTTTGGCTCCCCGTGGGCGATGGAGACCTCACAACACGTCCTCACGTGGACGTGCATTTCGTACGACGATCTTATTTGAATCTTAGACTCTGCAAAAGTTTCAATTTGCCAAGAAGACACACGAGAGCAGCAAGGAGTGCGCGCCGAAAGGTAAGAAGGGCAATAGCGTCGAAGTCAGGAAAGTGGGCATCCCTCCTGGAAGTTGGAGAGCTGCAGTATAGTGAAGACGAATTCAGGTCCATGCTTGGCTTCAGGGGGGCTTCCCTTGCATGCCAAATTGGGGGGTTGCGCAGGCAAAGGTAACAAAAAATTACGTATGTAGGTACATGGACACGGTTCACCGTAGTGCGGTCAAATCTTGAAGTTATGATACCTTTGCCGCTCACAAATAATTATTCCAGCTGCAATTCATGTCTCACGATGCACTTGCCGCTGACCTCGGAATATCATAAGCTCGAGGTTTGACTGTACCACCAGCGCAGCTCGTGTGTGATGATTTGGGCGGCAGAGAAGTGGGGAAATGGCAACTTTCTCATGAGAATCCAAACCTTTGGTTCTTCAATTGGAATTTTTGTACTCCTGGCTGGATTTGGCCACCCTTTTTTGCCATATTCCGTCACATCTTTTGGCTGCGCCGGGCCAAACTGGTCAGTCCTCGTGCTGAGCAAGTACCAGATTCTCGTTGTATGACTAAATCGTTCACACCCTCAGCCCGTTCCTAGTGGTGGCTTTCGGATCCTCACAAGTTCAAGCCAAGCCCAAGCTTTTGGGCAGTTCAGAAACGGGAAAAAATTGGCCGAGCTCGAAACAATCAGAGAGATTCCTAATGGGTGTTGAAATGTGCTTGAACGCCCAATGGCATTCTGCTTTCTATACGTGGGGCCTAGCTTAGACCCGCAATTCCAGGGGCCAACCAAACCGCCGGACCCACACCCCCTTGGCACGCAAGAGTGCCAAACACCCGTGCTGGCGGTGAGAGGTTGCAAAAGTTTCGTCCCAATACAAACTGCCACAGGCAGCTCAGAAGACAGCTGCAGGTACGAGCGATGTCTCTATCATTTCGTCCTTTTTTGTGCTTCACGGAGGAGTCCGGTGGTTGTAGCACTTCAGGCCTAGAGGGCAGGCGTACTCCAGAAAAATTTAACCATTTTCATGAGCTCTCACGCACTCAAAAAACTAAAATTCCATGCTCCGCGGTTTGCCTTCCTCTCCACCTTGCTGGCCTTTGAGCACTGTAGCATCAAATTGGGCAGGCGCAACATTGAATTTCTGTACTCAAGATTGCGTTTCAGACTCAACTACCGATCTCCGCAGCCCATTCTGCACTACAAGCTGCCACATGTACATAGCCGATTATACGGCCAGGACTGCGCAAACCTTCTGAACCTTCTAATGCAGTTCTACTACGTGTAGAATGTCCTGATTATGGAGCAAGCGCGCTTGACATTCGTATCTAGGGGACAACGCATTTCCTTATGGCCGCGATTCAATGAATCTAAATATCTAATGTAAATCATCTTGCAATTGGTTACAAATATCTTGGAAACGGTTGCACCATCATCAAAATGACTTCATTCCTTTAAAAAATTATTAGAAGCATCTTAGAAATAATGGAAACATCTAAATTATCTCCATTTCCTCTAAAAAAATCAATTCCATCTGAAGAGGTCATTTCTTTATCTTCAAATGGCAACACAAAGGCTCAGTCTAACCCATCCTTCCTGAAAATTGGTGAGGAGCATTTCATCAAGTCATCTGGCTGCACTTTGCGTGGTTCCCTTAAAACAATTGTAAAGAAGTACAGGTCCCTTCTTGCCAAGGGGAATTGCAGATCATTTTCTGATTATGAACAGAGTATGATGTCACTTTGGAAAATCAGCAACCACAGTCCTGACACATTTGCATCTGCAGCATGCACTTATCAAGACCACCTAAAAAACATGTGTTCTTCTGGGCTATCTTGATGTGCCCCCATAAGCTAAAGCAATTCCTCTAGGAATAAAACCAGAATGTGGCAGACCCACAAAAGCCAAGAAGGCATAAATTTTGCAGTAGAGTCGTTTTATATGGAGTTGTACACATGCATTAGACACAATTGTCATACTTTTAGACAATAAAGTCATTTATGTGAAAGCTAACACCTCTTTAGAGGTACTTATCATTTTCTTCAGATGACTTTTTTAGACAAAAGTAGTTAATTTGAAGGCAAAAAATGTCACCATATAATTACTAACATTTCTTTAGAGACAGTTAACTTTTTCTTTAGATGGCATGAGGCCCAGACTTCAGCTGCTAATAAATCTTGAACTCGACCCGCTTTGCTGGGTGTCTCCCCACTTCTGGACGGCTTGGGTTCAGAACTGCTGGTAGTGTGCAGTCCCTGCTTATGCAGAGCAGAGATGCCCAGTGTTACCCAGGTTTATATAGTCTCCCCCCCCATGCATTTTCCGTCTTATGTAGTCCTCCCCATATACATTGTACTTCCTGCTGACGTAGTCCTCCCAAGTAGTCCCCCCATGTACTCAACCATCCATGGTGTCCCCACCAATGTAGCTCCCACTCACGTAGTCACTGCCTGTGCAGTCTGTGCCTATGTAGAGTCCCCCATCTATGCAGTTCCCACCTATGTCATCCTGACAGACTGATGGACAGACACACGCACAGTACATAGCAAATCTGACCAGCTTCGCTGCTAGTTCCAATGAAGCCCCCAACAATAGAGCCCTGTTCAGTCTGTGGCTCTTTAGCCGCCGCCTCTGTAGCAGGTCTGACCAGCTTTGCTGGTAGTTCCAGTGAAGCCTTTAACTATAAAGTCCCTGCCTGTTCAGAAGTCCCCCACCTCTGTAGTCCCTTGCCTCTGTGGTCCCTGCTTACATGCAGTCCCCGCCTCTGTAGTTCCCATAGCCTGACAGACAGACACTCACACACACTACAGATGGCAGCGGGTCCAGCTTTTGAGCTGGACCAAGTCAAAAGTACCAGGAAGAGACAGTATGACTTGGCTTACGCAGGCAGACAGACAGAGTACATAAAGTCCTAGCGCTTTACATATATAGAAAGATATACAGATCGACCGAAAAAGACTCGAATCGCACTACATTTCTAATCTTTCTTCCCTTCCTTATTCAGCAACGTTTTTTCATGTCCCCTTTCAAAAAAAAGTCTTGAAGCCATCTTATCTTTAATTTTTCATATAGTGAGCTGAGCACTTTTGACGAAACTGGACAGACATAATCCACTGGTGGGGGGGGGAAGGGTTAACTCAAAACCCTAAAACTTAGGTTCTTATCACTGAGCTCGAGGGATAGAACCACTGTAGCTACTGCAACGCGACTTTAATCTTAAAAAACACACAAAGTGAGAATTATGAGGGCATTTGAGCAATGCATTAAGCATCGTCCTATCCTACCTCAACAGACGATACCCAAAATTTTATAAAACGTAGTTACAGGGAAAGGCTCGCCACAGTCGCGTCGCAGTTGAAGCGTATTTGTCAAATAAGTACCATCGCAGAGTCTCAATTTAACACGGAAGCTTCACTGCAGACATGGCTGACGTTACATCTAGGCATGCAAGATGTCGTTCTTCCGTTGGAGCTTTGGTGTAATAATGACTTGGAAATGAACTCTTGAATAATTGTAACATTTCTGCAAGAAGTTGCCAAACTTTTTTAAACACCAACGAGAGCATCTCCTTCTTTGTGGAATTCACAGTAGACGTTTTTTCTATGATTACTTTTTCCAGCCGTCATGGACTAATAAACATTAGTTACTGAAGTTACTCATCAGTCGAAGACCTCGTAGAAGAAGTAGTCTATCACTGTCAGGTCACTGTTTGTTACTACTGTGTAACTCTGGTGACAGCTATAACATACGCGCCTCAAGTTTGCATGTGCTTCACTTCAACCTTTAGGCAGGCTGAGTGAGGAGTTGGTTGATTTTGTAAAAGCGTGTTGAATCGATCAAGGAGTGATGGGAAAATAGGAGCAGCGCCAGGAGCTTTCAGCTCACGCGTCACTGGACAATGCAGGCCGAGTGCTGACGTTGTTAGTAATAGAAAGAGACAATCTTTCTCTCCACTTGCTTTCTCCTCTGGGGAGGTAAAGAAATCCCCCCTAGAAGCGAATCGTTTAAGCACATACACACACATGCAAGTGGAACAGCCATTTGAAGTAAATATGTAGATCACTAATTATAGTCTCGGGACTCTGTTGATATGGATTGCACCCGTGCCCTGAGCGCTTACGTCTACACACCATATGCGAAGTATCTCGTTGCTGTCATCTGGAGGGGTGGGGTGGAGTGTTCCTCGTATGTTAAATGACTGTGTACGTACAGTTATACCTCTAAGTTATGTTACATTTACTATTTATATATTTACGCAGTATTATAGCAGATACACTAGGTTGTAAGCGAAGTGCAAGAAAGCTTCGGCCGCAATTTCTAGTATAAATAAAAGGGATAAGAGGGAGAGAACGTTGTTTCATCAATAATGCCGACGCTGCCAAGGCCAAATCTCGCCGGGCGGTACTGGCATGAAGGTAGTGCGAGTATAAGTGCAGCCAGCAGGGTCTTCACCAGGTACAATAAGCATTAAGCTATGCCATCATCTCGACTCTTCATAAACAAAAGCATCCTATGTGCATACTTCCTGCCTTTCTCAGAGCAGAAAGGACATCGCCGAAAGGCTGGAGTGCTGTCGAGGAGACTTTCCCAAGAGCAGACAGACAATGCGCCAAATGTTTCATACTTTGGCTTGTGGTACGTTAACAATTAGCCTACGTGCAGTTTGTCTTGGCTTCTCTTTCACGTGCCTCGAAATTGAAATTCAGCTCAGATCCACTCAATCAGCTGGAATCTCACGTTAGGGACTTCAAGGAGAAGGCTGTGAAAATCCACTTAAGGGAGAAGGGAAAGTGATAAAAAATGAGGGTCTTACTCTTGGGAGACGCCTGGCTATCTCTGTGTGCATGAGTGAAGGCATGTTTGTTCCAACGCGTGCTCACACAGACTAGGCTAAGTTCGTATCAGAGATATCTTCTTCCACTTTCTCTTCCAGGATAGTCCGTGCATCCGAACATAAAGAATGGTGGACTCACAGAAAGAGAAACAAGTTGAGTTTCATGCCGAAAAAGAAGCCGAGAAAAAAAAGGATCGTGGCTTTGGACGCAGAGACAGGACTTAGTGACCAAGTGACGACAAGGAAGAAGAAACAGATTCGCAGCAGTAGTGAGGAAGAAAATGACTGAGGTGGAAGACCTCCCAGCCAATTCTTGGGTCCACCACGCTGCTCTTGTTCATTCAATCAATCGCATTAGGTCTGCCTCCGCTAAATCGACGTCAACTAGCCACGGACAAAATGAGCCGGGCACCGGGTGGCCAGGACGACGCAGAACCGCCGAAAGGTATGACGCTTGGTGTCTTTGACTGGACACGAGGACTAGATTTTTCGGCTAGGCTGAAGATGAAAAGCAGGGTCTCGGGAAGCACCAAAATCGGTAGATGACGCATTTTACGTATTGAACAGTGATGGCTGCAGAGGAGCAAGTTGGCATCTCAGAAATATCTGCAATTCAGGGTTGGCAACAGACTTGTCCGTGGCTGTAGGTTTGTTTAAAGACAGGTGCAAATGACTACTGTCAATCCATCTCATGATGTCTTAACCTGACATTTTAAGTCTCTGCCCTATGCATTCTGGTATCCACTGCCTCTGACGTGAAGTTATAGAAGAAGCTGTGACTCTGACAATGATGGAATAAAGTAGATGTTTTTCCACAAATGAAAAAAAACTTTGATTACTAAATGTCTGTTCGAGAAAGTCATTTGCTGCCCAATGAATCTGGAATGGGAAAGGAGTCGTCTATAGACTTTGGTCCAACAGTGCTGCGGTAGCGTTTTGAGCTAAATCATCAGTTAACCGAAAGATGCCTGCTCAGCGCGAGTAAACGTGTTGTTTGTTCTAATGCAGCAAGAAGCAACCGTCAGCAACTCAACAATATAATTCTCTATTTCCCCCCTCTCCCTGGTACTTTTGAGTCATATCTACCCTTCTCCGCTGAAGACCTGGAAAATTAGGGCTGACAAACTTTTCGCAATTACCCGAGTTTAGAGAATCCTCGCTAATGTAGCTCGGCGTTTCGAAGCCCCGTTCTCGAGGAACTCGTGCAGTCAGCCTTTTCAATACAGTGAAGATCTGATGATTGACGTCGTACGTTCTGAGCGATTTCTGCAATTGATCCAATCGATGCACTAGAACCTTCAATGTGCGTAGTGAAGAACCTGGAAGTGCAGCAAAAGTCATTCCCGGCTTTAATGGTTGACTGAACTTCAGAAGGTCAAAACCTTATGAAGTTTTCTGAAGAAGTGAATTCTCTTTTGTCCACAACTAGGGTTAAAGCGCTACAAAATTTTGTCTCTGGTTGGCGACGGCACCTACGGCCTAGTGTACCTAGCTCTAAACACAGAAACTCGGGAGAAGGTTGCTGTCAAGACCATGAAAAGAAAGTATCACTCTTGGGACGAAGTTATGGCGCTCAGAGAGGTAAAAAAAGTAAACAGAATACTCTCCCTTAAGATACCAGAACCCCTTTCCCCTTTCTAATCACATGTAGGTCCGCTCTTTGAAGAAGCTTCACCACCCAAATGTGGTGAGGTTGAAGGAAGTGATCCGGGAGAACAGCCGCTTGTACTTCGTCTTCGAGTACCTCAGGGCGGACCTGCTGGGGATCATGCGGGAGAGGACGGAGCCTTTCCAAGAGGCGTGGATCAGGAACGTCGTATTTCAACTTCTGCAGGTTGCACGAACTTATCTGTACATTCTGCAAGGGCGAGGGAAAATTCCTTCATGTACTTATGCTGTGGTAGAGCGTACTTGTAAATATGGCTATAAAGAATTGACACTTTTCTCGCATGTTTTTCTAGATGTAGCACATCCAATGCAGATAACAACTTTTGGACGTGGGCTTGTACAATGGGGACACTGAGTAACGCAGATCATCCACTTTTGTTGCCAAATTTCGAAATTTTCGGCGAAGAATTTTACCAACTGAGGCGACGAAAGTTACATTTCTCCCCCTTTTTTTGTCTTCTGCTGCAATTTTTTTGCAATTCTTTTCAAATTTTCCCTGCCTGTTGCGCATCTTTTCCTGCATTTTTATTATCTAATGTTTGGGGCCCGAAAAGGAGGCACTTTTTTTTCTAAATTCTCAGGTCTTTGTCCAACTGTACCGTATTGGGTCACCTGTGAAGGAAATGAGCCAGAAAAATCACAAAAGCTCCTTGGGGTTACACAATCTTTGGTAGCATAATCTTGGTTTCCTCCTACAACCATGAGAGGAATGAAATACGAAATTAGACGCGCCCATAACGCGGTAGGCTTAAACTTGAAGAAAAAGTTTGGCGTGCGGCGGGGTTTTTTTGCTGCGCACCTCAGCTGTCTAGAACAGAATCAGAAGTAGCTATGAGTACCCACAGTAGAGGATGCGGTTTTATTGGAATTACGAACGTTGCATGGCACAGCCAGATACCCCAACAAGATTAAAAATATCCAGGCAAAAATTCGTTGCTAGTTATCTCTGCCCATGTGCCCTAACGAATCGTTAAGACATGAACTAAAAGTTTAGTTACAAAGTGTTGTAACAGGTCGAGAAAGACTTCAAACAACACCGCCACTTCAGCAGTTTCCAGATCACTGGCCCAAAACGGAGGTTTTACTATATCTATAAGATTTCGCCGGGGGAATGTACCCAAGGTCTCCCCCTCAAATTTTTTTTTATTGTGTGGTATAACATCACTAGGTCCAAAAAAGAGAACCCGCTGAGTATAATTCCAATTCCGCTGGATAATGTATGTGGTCACGTCAACTTCAGAGACTCTGGTCACAGTGGGGAAGTTGAGTGTACATGCAACTTTAATTTACTATGAGACTTGGGCAAATGCATAGATCCAGCTCTTTTCTGACTTTGTGCCCTTGTGGGAAAGTCAGTTGTTGTGGCGTGCTCCTACTTTACCGTTAGTTGAAAAGTAGTGCAGCGAACTCCCCTACGGGGAAAGATGAAAACGAAACCGTATACCAAATGTTTAGGTACCTCTGACAATGACAAAGTTCCATTCAGATTGCCTATGACGCACACCTTCACAAATGTTATGTAGACCAAATGAGGGATGGTAGTTTAAGTATACCTACGGTGCTTATATTTTGCCCAACCATCCCTCATTTGGTAACGGTAACCCACTGGGCAACGCACTGCACAAGATATTAGTTCTCTCTTATGCTGCGTAGATTGCAGCAACGGATCTTTGTTATGGTCGTTGTATCTGGAGGCCCTGAGGGTTTATGTGATTTGATGGGTATTGCAAATCGTCTCGATGGGTTGCATAACCGTACTCATCCATATACGTATGCTGACATCATGGAAACCTGTACGTACAGCGAGAAATAAGGGTTGCTGAACTTCATACGTTCGACGAGAAACAACTGGACACTCAAACTTTACAATACTTCTAGGACACTCTCGCTACTGAACATCATGCAGTGAGCTATCCAAAGGACATGCCTCTCGAACACCGTACTAGGGGTTTTCGAGCATAGACGAGACGTCTTTTTGTGCTCATTTGCATGACAATCTCCAACTGCGATTTTTTTTGTAAATAATCTTTAGACCTTTCCAAAACAAAAAAAAACTTTCTGTGCCTGCCATAAGTAATGTGTGTGTGTAAAACTGGCTCCCCACTCTGCAGTGACAGTTTTTGAGGTGGAATCCTCCCATGAAATCAGTCACCCAGACTGGACTTGACAGGACTCCCTGCATATGTACCTTGGGCAACTTTGTGACTGCCCATTTTGATGCTATAGTCCTCAAAGTTCAACTACCCCTAGGGAACACCACGACAAAATGCTCCATTTTCTACCTCTTCTTTTTCTATATAAAAGTAGCTGATACTTTCTGTGGAGACTGCTGCCCCCGCCCCCCTTCGTTGGTCGTTTGTCCGTGACGATTCTTTTGTGCAGAAAGGCGAGATTTTTGCATGTAGCTTGTCCAGAGAGGGGGGCAGGGGGGAGCGCAGCCTCCACAGAAAGTTTCTGCTACTTTCCCATAGAAAAATCGATGAAATGACGGATTCCACTCAAAAGCTGTGAAAGCATTGTGGAGAGCCCATACTAGCTGACTGACATTACTTACGCCAGGCACTGCGCATTACCTTAATGTCAGCTCATCTTTAACATGAGACAAACCTTAAAGCAATGAGTCCTGTCTAATGCATCTACTTCAATGTTGGAGAGATTGGTACGTACAGAACTTGCTATTGTAATCAAGGAGAACGTTTGAGCTCGTTGGCAACACTGTCGGCCAGGGTCAATGAATTTCCATCAATGATTCGTTCAAGAGAATCAGTCTCTGTGCTACACAGGAGCAGCTTTCATCTCCTATTGAGACCTGAACATGACTTAAAAGTGAAGGTATTTCATTAGGTACCTTCTCACTTTAAGTGATTGTGTGACACCTGACATGACAAAAATATGAGGTACTGGGAAAGGTCTGAAGACTAGTCACGACACAATCGCAGCTGGTGGTTGTCATATAGTGAATACTAAGCGCATTCTCGTTCATGCTCAAACACTCCTGGTACGAAGGACCATACACTGGGCCTCACTTTGATATGCAAATACATAAATGAGCGATTTCTGGGCATCCACTTTTAGCCGTTGGGGCTGACTTTCTGTGTGATAAATGTTGGCTTAGAGTCAGTCGGACATGGAAAGAATCAACAATGATCTCCATTTATTTTAGAAAACAAAAAACAAAAAAATGGCTATGTGCAAGTGTCTTATTGTGATAGGGCGGCCTTAAAAGTAAAAGTACCGTTAGTATGTCTAATTGAGCTCAAATGTGAGGTAGTATCGGGAGACATGTGAAGAAGGACATCTCATATGAATGACACTTACTTTAAGAACATCGCAATTATGGAGTCACACAACCAGTACTGCCACTTCGTGGATCACGCTGAAAGCCACACCTCACAGCTCAATCTGGATGCTTCGAATTCGATCATTGAAGTACTTGGATAAGAAAATAATGTCCAGAGTTCTACTGTACAAAGTGTGCGTAAAAAAGCTCTTGTTTTTAATACCTAAACCGACTTCGTGCGTACATGCTTAGGATCTTGAGGCACGACGATTAATTCTGGCTTGCTCAAAATAGTTCCTGTCGACAGCGCCAAAGTTCAACCTTATGCGCCGAACGTGCTTAGAATGTGCAGCTTTCACGAAATTCTTGCGTTCTTTTCAACCATCAACGCAATCGTGCACCGGGTGTCCGCAAAATTCTTATCCATTCGGCTGGAATAACGCAGACGAGTTCAATCTCGGCAGGCATAGATTGTAGAATGAAATTTGTTGAATACAAGTCTGTGTGCAGCACATATATAGAGCATAATTTGAGAGTGTACTAGTCTAGTATCGACCAAATTTTTCTTATCGAAGCACGATTGCCGATCAATCACTAGAAATCTGTCTAAACATAAAGCCTTTGTTTGTGTGTCTGTGTGTCCCTCCGCGGCTGATTGCCAGCTGTTCGCTGTCCGCGGCCGATTCCTCCGGCTTTCCAAATTATTGCGCGGCCAATTTCCACCTTTGGGGTCGTTTTAAAGCTTTGTGCAGCTGATTTTGGCGGCTGATTTCCACCTTATGTGCGGCTGATTTCCAGCTATTGGGCGGCTGTTTTGCGGCTGATTTTCGCGGCTGATATCCAGCCCTTGCGCGGTTGATTGTGGCTGATTTTTACGGCTGATTGCTGACTTTTGTACCATGCTGCGTGTGCATGTGTGTTTAAGTTAGGTTCGTCTGTGCGTTGTGTCTGTCCGCAGCCGATTTCCAGCTCTCATGCAGTAGACAGACAGACGAACAAACCGACAGACAGACAGACAGACACAAACACAGCTCTTATATTTTTCCTACCCAACAAAGCAGGGAGCACGAAAGCGCTACTTGTTATAGACAAGGTTTTCCAGGTGGGAAATGACTTTCCGAACACTCGGTGGTGAAGGATATTTGTTATACGCGCTTGAAATTGGAATGTGTGAATAAGATATGTATTTTGGGCTCATGAAAAACACTTTTTTCTATTCCACGTCCCTCTAGTACGCACGTAATACTTGGCATTGAGAAAGCAAAGCACGCTCACTGGTCTCAGTGCGAATAACGATGCTTTGTCTATGAATGACAAATTATGTTGAGCCAGAAGTTAGTCATAACTTCCCAAAATGCCGACATTTTACGTGTTTACGCTTCACAATTGTCAATTTCTTTCATTGTGGGAATAAAAACGGCACTTATGATTCTTTACTCACTTCTCGGGCTTGTGTCCACTAGTGCAACTGCAGCCAAATTTGCACTCTATCAAAACTTAATGAAATATGTTGTGGGGCGAGGCTAGATGGACTTACCCGAGATTCCTTTACCTGAGAAATCCAAAGTGTATTCAGGGAAAATTCCAGAGTTAACTTCTCTTCCACAGAGCCCCGTATAAGTTCAATCAGGGAACTTTGACGGACTGACTGATCACGGACAAGAGCAGGCCCAAGGAACTTATATAACTTGCAGTCCAACAGATTCGGCAACATTTTTTTCAAGCTGAACAGTGGGTGATATTATTCGTGGAACTGCATTGCTCGGCAGCTCTGTTTTCATTAACCAATTGGCAACCGGCCAACTGTTGCCCATGACGAGTCTGTGTGTCGATGGCTCCTGGTTTACCACGTAGATGAAAAGTTATGAATTTTACGAATTCAACAGCTGTCAACAAGTCTCTTTCCAGGGACTTTCATACATGCACCGCTTGGGTTTCTTCCACCGGGATTTAAAGCCCGAAAATATTCTCTGCGGCGGCGGAAACGGAAGCAACGCTGACGTCACTGTCAAGATTGCTGACTTTGGCTTGGCGAGGGAGATAAGATCAGCACCTCCTTTCACGGACTACGTATCCACCAGATGGTACGACGACTTACGCGCATTTATTGTCTACTCTTTTCTTCAATGTCGATCTCAGAAGAGACAAGAAGTTATTTCTTTATCTGGACTCAGCTCTGCGTAAACGACGATTCAACCATGCGAAGAGGGTTAACATCACGCCAAGTGAAATGTTTGTGTAGTGGAGACTAGTCTGTGTTGACGAACGTCAGACTTAAGGAAGTCAGAGATAGGGTTCAGTTAAAAATGAGCTTGGGTAAGTCATAAATAGCGGGGGATTGAGCTGCCAAAAAGTCGAGCCCGAGCTTTGATCATTTGAGCCTGAGCTAGGTCAAGCTCTGTTCATTGGAGCCTCGAGCTGAGTTGACCAGTTTTTTTTGAGTAAGAAAGATTTCATCTACATACGAGTCTAGAACTGCCTACTAAGCAAATAAATCCTGATGAAACTCACTATATGTTAATAATGACAATGACAACGACTGTTTGGGTGAGGCAACCATGGAAGAACCTGTTGTTCACTTTGATGGTCACCCACCGTAGCTTACACGTTCCACAAACAATAACACACATGAGTGTTTGAAACAGGTACCGAGCCCCGGAGGTTCTACTCAGATCGACCAGCTACAATTCTCCGATAGATGTTTGGGCAATCGGCTGCATCACTACAGAATTGTACACGAAGCGGCCTCTCTTCCCCGGTAAGACCCACTGGAGTAATAAGAAAAGTGTAGATTCTTAGCTCTACTTGGATTCCCACACTCCAGGCACGTCTGAGATTGACCAACTGTACAAGATCTGCTCCATCTTGGGCACTCCGGGCAAGAACGATTGGCAAGAAGGATTCACGTTGGCCAACGCCATGAGCTTTCGCTTCCCGACGTTTTCGCCCACACATCTGTCCCAGGTACATCGCGTGATTTGTGCACTGCACTGAACTTGTACCTGCGCGTGAATCCTTTAAGACTGAGTGTGTGTTCAGAGCACAAGGTAATTCCGATTGTGTAACTTTTTGTGTCAGTGGCTAAAACCTCCACTAAATGTTTGGCCACATAATGGATTGAGATTATGCTGAGTTCGGTTAGGCAGCCCTGAAAAAATATGTCGTTCAAGTGGGTGGTAACTTATAACTGCACACCGAGACTTGCAAGAAGTTAACATTTTTGGTTAGTTGCATGGCATAATTTTATCCGTTCAGGTGAAGTCCTTGGTCCTGCGACAACCCTTCACTGCGGCGGTTCCTCAATATTATCTCACTGCAGGACAATGGCGCTGTGACATTTCCTCATTTTCCTCACCTCACACCGATTTTTCGCACCGCTTATCACATCACAGACCGATAGATGATCGATCGAACCTGTTAGGGCTGGGTTGAGTCAAATTCGAGTATTGCACTGAGCTCTGTGGTAAGGTCAGATTAGAGGTACTTGGGGAAAAGGCCCGTTGGGAGCTGGGATATAGCCATTTTAAAGTGGTCGGTATCTGTGGAACACTGTGTACATCGTTGATCTAGTGTGGCAGGAGAGCCATTTAGGCAGAGTGTGAATTCACATCACCCTTCTTATTAAGCTATAATGAGTAGCGAGGAAATGTCGCAGTGAGGCGTAGCCACTCTACCAAAACCTTGAGTCAAATTTTAATTGAATTGTTAAGCACTAGAAAAATAATTTTGTTGTGGTTATTTTGGTGCCTGCAATACAGCATGCATGGTAGGGTGGCCAAAATTTAGGTAATTTGGGACCATCAACTTAGCTCAGTCACCTTAGCCGAGTCATGGACCTCCGATTGTGTTGTATGGCTCTGGATTTTCTGGAGTTTCTAAGAAAAACATTCTACCCCTAGGCCCTGCCCTAAGTTTTGCCAAACTTGCTACATAGTCGAGCATCCTCTAGGAGTCACTATAGGTGAGTGCTTCTGAAATGAAGGTTACCCTAAAATTGACGGAAGAGTATTTTTGCATTCTGAAGTGAAGTCGCTAACGTCCACCGTTTTGAAGTTACCAAGGGGCCTTTTTCACTATATAACAGTCAAGGATCCTAAACAGTGATATCAAAACTTTGCTCATTTTTTTATAAAACATGCCCATGGCCAAGGTTTTTTGATAAATAAGTTTTTCTCCTGGGTCAACCAGTTTGGCACTACAAAGGAAGTTAGTCTAGCATGTTTTTCCTAGGGACTTCGGAAAAACCAAAACCATGGAATACAATTGGAGGTCCGTGACTACACTGTGGTGATTGAGCAAAGTCATCACCAGAATTTTGGCCACACTAATGCGTAGAAAGTCTTGTTGCACGGGGTAAAAATAAATTATCCTGAACACTACTTTGAATTTTGCGCTCATTTTTTGTGTGCAACTTCTGTCAACAAAGCCTGACAACTTTGTCGAAATAAGTTTTTTCAACTTCACCATGGAGCCTAGGAATGAGATCCAAAGTGCTGTCATTGAGATTCACAAAGCTGGCAAGTCATCTGGTGAGATTGTCAGGCTGCTCAGCACTGCCAAGATCAACTGCCAGTTCATCAAAGAGACTGGAAGTTCCAGCTCTGAAGCGTGCCTTCCTAGAAGGTGGGACAGCATCTCTGAGGACGCCATCGGCGCCATTTGTGCTCAAGTTCAGCCTCGACTTCACAAAGTAATCCAGCAGCAAGGAAGCCACTGTGAAAATGTATAAAATGAAAGTCTTCTTAGTAGTTCTGAGAATCTCTGTATCAAATTTCAAGCTGATGCGACTCATATTTGCAGAAATATTAAAAAGATTCTGGGTGAGAAGACTTATCATGCAAGTATGTATTGGTGTATGTACTCTCTCTCCCTCTCTTCGTGTGTGTGTGTGTGTGTTCGGGTTTGTGCGTGCGTCCGCGTACCGACGTTAACTCTGATCTTCAGGTCGCTCGCCAGTTTCACTTTTCTGACCAAGTGGACAAAGAGTGCTTTATTACCTTAGCAGCTGTGGCCGTAGACTAACTGCACGTGCCATTGACAGTGGAAAATCTCAAAAATCTAGGACCCATGTAAATTCAGTACACACTTTGCCTTTCAGACAATCAGACAACTTTGAGCTGCAAGGTTAATTTATACCAAGTTTGGTTCTGTAGCAACTTTAAGACAAATAATTGGAATGCATCTCAGTTCAAGCATTTCTTACAGGCGCCCCTTTTTTACAGTTTGTCGGTGTGGAAAGACCTAACTGAAGCACACTAAAAGTGCAGAACATTTCGAGTATTCATGCGCGTCCTTCTGCTCTTCCTCTTGTTTAGAGAGGACCTCTTAGAAGCAAAGCGGTTTGACCAGCTGGAGCAAGACGCTCTCATTAGAGCAGGTTTATGAATTCCGTGACGAAGCCATCTGTTTGATAAAGATGTCACAGTAATAAGAACATTAGATTTGGGATCACAATGTTATAAGAGCAGGAATGCTGTTGTACCCCGACTGAGTCAGGTTGACATGTAACGTTTTCTTTAAACGCCCTTGGGGAAAGGGCTGGCAATGGAGAAAGATGCTGGGTAGCATTTTTTGTCCTTATGGAAAGGTAACGTCTATGTTGCTATGACGCGCATTCTAGTGTAAAAGGAACATATGTACCTGTTCAAATTTGGTTACCGCTCACTAATATAATATCCGGTAGAAAGTTTGTGTTTTGGAGCTTGTGTGACAACTTTTCCACCTGTTTGCTCTTTATTCATCGGAAGCACTTCGCATGAAGTTGACATTTGCGCCCTCTGTGACACAAACGAAAAAAACACCACTTCCCATGGACAACTAAGTGACAGACTTGCCCTCATTCTCAGTGAATGCAAAGTAGACAGCAGATGCGCACTTGTTAAAATTAGAATCGTACACGACCTATGTATGAATCATGCAGACTCATACGCTACTTGCTGCTCAGGCGCGTGAGGCACGACTCTTCACGTATACTGAACGTGCCGTGCAGCGGTTTGTGCGCCTCGTGACCTCCTCGGTGTTTGTGGTGGCGTTCCATATCTCAAGTCGAGCATGGGAAAAAAACCCAAGAAATGCAATTTGTTGCAATTTGTCACTGCCAGAATCTCTCAATAGGGAGCCTTCGGCTACGTTCATCTCGCGCCAAATATTTCTTCTCGTTGTTGGCTGACTGACTCAGTCCCAAAGTTCTAGCTTCCTTTCACTCGAGAAGTTTCTTCATTGTGCAGACCTCACAGCGCAGACGTCTGTGAGCTCGAATACGTATGTACGTATGTGTGAAAGCCTCACCTTCACCATAAACGCCGATCTGTCAGTTACAAAAGCCCCCCTTTTTTCTGCTCTGGGACGAACGTTTAGACAAAGTTCGATGAGCTACGTATTTCCGACCTCAAGGGACACGCACTTCAAATTTGTCTCCGAAGTGCGTATGTAAAGTGAAGCCGACTTTGCTGCCTTCATGTGTTATCTTCATTTAATATTTTGTACATTCTAATTTTATGACTCTCTAGTCAGTTTCCCTGGGCCGTGAAAGGTGATCAAAACGAAATGAATATAGCGCCAGTCGAGTCATCGGATGCAAGGCCGCGCATTAGGTCAAGCATTAAAAGTCCCCATACAAAATGAATGTCGTTTCAGTACTCGTCTCTGCTTACGAGGTCAATTTCCCCATGTTGAGTTCCAAACATGAGTTCTACTTCTTCAGATGCTTCATCAGTTTGAGAAAATGTTAATCGAAATGTCAAATTGGACTCTTAGGTTGTCTCCGTTGATAAGTTCATTGAAAACCAATCAATGAATTATCTTCAAATGTGTCGCTGTTTACTTGTCTCTTGACCTCATCGGACCCGCTCCGATTTTAAGATCTCACTTCTCAAATGTTCGAGATGCCTGGTCATGACTCTGACCACACTCCCGGAGAGCTTTGCATAAGTATGGCAATCATATGAGCAAGTATTCTGTTGTTTGTCGTAACATATGTTCTAAACGAACTCGTTGCGCCTGTACATGGCTATAAAAGGTGACCACGCAAATTTCAAGATGAAGTAAATTTCATATTCGTCATATAAATTTCATATATAGAAGCTACATAATCCATTGCAAGCAGGTCGACCTAATGTTGGTCAATAGCACATCAGTCAGAATCATCTTTTGTGATCGGCATGTCGTCCTCGTCCACCTCAATCTCCATTCTCTTGGGAATTGACGTGATCAGCGACGAACTTATTTCGTCCTGAAATTTGCGCGGTCACCCTATATATAAATCCGAGTGCACCATAGTCAGGGTGACTACTGAGCTTATTCAAACAAAGTATACGCTACTTGTAACTGAATACATATGACTCCTTCCAGGTTCTTGGCAGCCGCGCCTCCGCTCGCAGCGTTTCCTTCCTGTACACTCTTTTGGCATGGAATCCCTCTTGGCGCAGCTCGGCACAAGAGGCACTCAAGCACGCATACTTTCGAGGTCCTCGTGGAGTCTCCGCAGTCACTGAGGCAAATTCGGCATCCGCGACAGGAAACGTGTCCATTCGGGGCGGTTCCTCTTCGCTGGTGGCTCCACAAGAGGTCGCTGGTGCGGCGATGCCGATCGTCGGACTCCAGCGTGGAGGCGCTGGATCCGTGGCCAAGAGGACGGTTGTTGGGGCTGCCGGCGTAGCCGCCTCTGCCGCCACCGAAGACTTTGAGCAGCTCAGGAACAGCCTTCGGAAAAAGAAGAGCAACAACAACGTAAAGTTCAACGTTCCGCCATCCAAGAGCGTGGACGACCTGAATCGAAACTTAAGCGACGGCGGCGACGAAGACTACGAGGACATCTCGGATCTCATCTCTGCTTTTGGGCTTTCTCCGGAAAAGAAGAAACGGCCGCAGCCTCAGAGGGAGGCGAAGCGAAGAATCCCTGTTGCTGGAAGTCTCTCATCAGGTGTGTCTGGTCCAGAAAAGAACACCCTACAGGAAAGATTACCAAGATTCTCAAATCTTGATCCCGATGGGACTGCCAATAACCCGACCAACGGCATCCCCAGTAATTCTGTGGGCCAACAACGTCGACCCAGACTGGTCAACAACATGAGCTCCCTCGGGCCACAAGCAAACTCCATAAGCTCCAATATGCCAAAGTTAAGTTTTGGCAGCTCGAAGTACGCCGCCCTACTTAGCCGCCGCCAAAGTCAGCAGGAGCAGCAGGAGCAGCGTCCTTCTTCACCCCTCGCCTTGGCCCACAGCCCAACCTTTGACTTGCCCAAGGCCGCGCGAGATTCGGCGGGCACGAAAGCTTCGTTTAGCCTGAACAGGGCTCTGGCCCACCAATCGCCGCTGTACGTGCACCACCAGTACCAGAACGGGAACGTCGGAAGCGGCTTCCACCATCGTTCTCCCTCTCCACCACCTCTATCTCAGGTTAAGAGCAAATACTTTCCTCCATTCAGGAGTCTGCCAAACTTTGGCGGTGGAATGCATCCACAGCAGCAGAAGCAGCAAAAAGAGTTCACGATGAGGCCGCCCAACAACGGCTTGATGCCAGTGGCGCACCCACCCTTTGCCCATGAAATTGTGGGAAATGGTCAGGCTGCGGGAGGAGGACAAGGAAAGCAGTTTTCCTCCTCAGATCGGAATGTCTCGGCCACTTCAGATCGGCCACCGAGACCAGTGATCCAAGTCAGGACCAATTGGGCAGCAAAGTACTTAAAATGAAGAAGAAGACGACGAAAGTCTTACTGTAAGCAACACTATAACCTATGCTTTGATCCAACGCTATCACTGAGAAGTGAGCATAAATAGGGCAGTTACATCACGTACAGGTCTACCACATGCAGTCCGCAGTACTTTGCTTCACAACATTGCGACGTGCATGTGTGTGAAAAGTACAGAGTCGTCGGGGCAAATCCGGGTTCATATCGGTCACCCTGTGCGCATGCACGCGTAGTAATGTGCATGCGTATCCGGTACAGTAGGAATAAGCATGCATGCACGCATAGTACAGTGTGGGTCCGCAAAATCTGGAAAATTTTGCAACCCGAATATTTTCGATCATAGCTTTTGTTTGGGCTGAACAATAGAGATTGTGACTGTTTTGAGTGCCAAGTGCAGCCCTCACATTACCTATTTTTCAGTATGGCCTCGTTTCTCCTACGACATCTTGGCCAGACTTATAATTTTTAGGTCTCCCTATCACCGTCAACGCAACCTCCCACCAGCTTTTGCTGGCCCACACTGCTTATACAGGGCGCGGCCGTTTGAGCGCGACTGTGTCAGTGGCCAGGGTGACGTACCCCGCGTATAATCCTCACATTATAATAGAGCTTAGGTCTATTTGTTTGTCTGTCTGTCTGTTGTCCGTCACCATCCAAGTACCAGAAGAAGCCGTAACTCCCTCTGTGTCCCTCTCTACACGCAGTGGCCACATATTGCATATGGAATAGGGGTGTGTGTATGTAGTAGCTCCGTATGGAGTAACTGCATACACGTTATCACATGCATATGGAGGGGCACATACTTATTTACGGCTACGTACGCCACTGCCCGCAGCCGTCTGGTGGTGCTGCCCACCACTGCCAATATCGTACTGTTCCACTGCTCATGTAGCTTCACGATATAGGTGGGGATGACCATGGTGGCATTGGTGCAGATGGTGGCCGTGATGGCCGAGGTGTCAATGACCGCAGTGTCAGTGGTGGAACCCCCCCTGACAGCACCAGCAGTAGTCTGTTTAAAACACCACTGTTTAAATCACCTATTTCAGTGCCGGATGGCACCAGATGGTGCCGGGCAGCCATTCCGCCCTGGCCAATAAAGTGCAATGCCCCTAGCATTAACAGTTCTCTAGGGGCTCAGGGCCCGTAAGGCTATTTCTTGTGATCAAAATTGTCATGATCGAGTTTTTCATCATTATCATGTCAGACTAAGGCAAGGGGGACAAGACCAAGTCAGTCTTTTACAGGCTATGTTGTCTTCCCTGAAGCACTGTGACATCCTTCTCCTCTGATTTTCATGCTGTGATTAAACTTATGTTAGCAGATGCACATCCATATTTCATTTTCTGATACACTTTTCCCTCCTGACATGGGTTAAAGGCCCTTGGCCCTCCGCAGAAGCTAGTGAAGAGAGCCTGTAGGGCTGAATGACAGCAGGCAGCTGCAGTGGTGGCGCTGCCCACTGCTGTTTCATAGTGACAGACGACAAACAGACAGACAGACAAACAGACCGAAGCTTCATCATTCGTAGGCCCTACAAGAGAGCCTTAAAGGCTCTTTTCTGCAAGAAATAATATAGTTTTTCCAACAAAGTCACTCATTTTTGCTCGTCATTCAAAGGCATCCAGAAAAATTTCAGTCGAATCGGCCAGTCAGAAGTCGAAAGATGCAAAAAAGGTCAGACTGATATAACTTTACTAATAACTTTAGTGCCAGGCAGTTCAGTTGTCAATATTTTCGATAAGGTAGTCCTCATGCATTGCACTCATTGAAGTTAACATTTTCAGCAGCAAAAACGTCAGACGCCAATCAAATTCTAAGTTCTTGAGATTTTTATTAGCAATTAGGAACCAAATTTTTATGCATTGTTTTGGTCCAGCATTGGTCATTGTCTCTCCACGTGGTTAAGGAGACAGTCTGAGAAGTAGCATTTTTCCCAGCCACTCACTTGTAACGGCACCAGGCATTTGATCTTCTGCATAAATTACTGCTGCCGAATCTCGTTCAGCGACGCCCGCAGGGTCTCCAAGTTGACCCTTTTGGTGGTCAAAATGGACTAGTTGCTGCGGGAGACGTTGCACGGCAAGTAAGGATCCAACTGTCCTCGCAGTAAAGCTTAGTGCGAAAGACCTCACTGTCATATACATTTACTTCTTTTCTCTAGTTTTTCCTTCAGATTTCTCTTTTCTCTCATTCCTCATTGAAAAGTTTCAGAAAGTTAAAGATTTTGATTAGTGTCTGACTCCTTTTGCTGCTGTGTATCACAAGAACTACGGATGAGTTCAGGCTGGTCTGAGATGGTAACATCTGCCTTCTATAGTCATTGAGGGCAGGTCTTGATCAGAAACAACACCAAGAGATGTGATGTTGCCTGGAGTTGCCTTGATAATGTAGCTGTTGTTGGTAGTGACTGCAGCATAGGAGAGACTTAAGAGTAATTTTTCAACACTCCCGGAATGCTCTCCCGTTGAACCAACAACTCTTTGAAATAAATTCCGCCAGTATAACCTCCGTATATCCCCGGGATTGGAGTACCCCCTCCGATCCCGCCGCTACGGTCAGTACCATCTACCAAGAAACATTCGCGCTAAAATGGCCCCATCCTGCACACGAACGTGAATTTTATAGAACTTAGAGGCACGAGTACGTACACACATAGGGCATCTACTCCACAATAAAGCGTATGGATGCATGTACGTGTATGGATTACGGTTATATATACATTATGAATTCGAGTACTCGGGATTTTAAATCAGCTAATTGTTGGTGAGCGAAAATGTATGTGACGCGAGAAAAATATATATATTTATATGTCCGATTCTTTACCTAGTTGCGTGTGAAGTATAACGTTCGCGCCGCGCTACGTGTGTATAGCTGTGTGTGAGTGTGAGAGTAGCTCAGCCAGAGTGTGTGAGTGACTCTGAATAACTCGGAGTGACGATCGTAGCGGCGGTAGCGATGGGTGAGGAGACAAGGGTATCGATGCAGCAAAGTCTGACATCAGACTGAAGTGTATTTCTGTACAGGGTTTATATGCAGTTGGAAGGGGAAGTGTAACTTGGGTGTAACCTGGTCTGTGCAACAACACCAAGGAAACCATGACTTAGTCTAGACACTATATAACATTGTCTTCTTCCTTGTGCTAAGACCTTCACCTTGTAAGAAACTGTACAGAAGTAAAGTGAAAATCGCATAAGAGTTGATGTCGCATAATGGGGTACTTTTGACTTTGCCAAATGATTTACCCTTCAGAACTTCCACGCAAAGGAAACATGCCAAAAAATTGCATAAGAGGGAGAGATTCCAAAGACACTGACATTTTTTGAGATTGGAGAAGTCCACGATAGGCTTTGCTCCATCCCTTCTATGAAACAGTCCATTAGATTGGTTCTTCTCTAGTGCGCTGAGTTCGTTACTGTTGGGGAGCACCGTCAAAATGATTTTGCACGCGAATTCCCTCGGTCCAGTCTCAACCGCTGTTGTGAATATGATCCTACGTCCAAGGTCGCACCCCAGATAATAAAAGACACGTTTTGCCTGTGATCGCTTTCTTCACTTCTTTGAATTTGCCTCCCACTTCCGATTGCTATGTAAATCTTCTCACAATGGCCAAACTGCACTTTGGCAAGCTGATGGAAGTTATCGTATTCAAAGATGCATCTCCTACATTTCATTGCCTACATTTTTGTTGTGCTTTTGGCGGAGAACAAGTGTCAAAACCAGATATTTCGTTGACTGCACCCATAAGTAGGGATATTGCGGTGATTTTTAACTCCTGCTAATGGAATTTCAGTACTGCGTACATTTGCGACCATCTTGCCAACTTAGCTCACACAGTACAACCTCGACTTTGTCAGCCCCCGAATCGTCAAAAAATTGTCAACTTTTCTCTGCTCACCCGTCTGTTGCTGAATAAAAACTATCCCGATAGTCAACTTTTTCCTAAGCCTTGCAGTGTTACCTTTCCATCTTAAATGATTCCGCAGGAACATTTTTAAATTTTTGCACCAAAATCTCAAATCTCAATGATGGGCTCCATTGGTTTTTGGTTGCCATTTTGGCTTCAGTTGCAGACCGTAAAGTGTTTTTGAGCTTAGCGTTTCGGGCAATGACTCAGTGCCCCCAATCTTGGACCTCTTGAATGCCCTGAACCTCTTGAAAGTCTTGTCCGGTGCTCTTCACAAAGCATCGAGTCTTTTGCCACGCATTGTCCAAAACAAGCTGACAGACACTGATGATCAAAGCTTTTCCTTGCTCAGTTTTGACCTCTTTCTTTTTTACTACGCTATGGTTTTTTGGGGGGTGGGGGGACTTCCCAGATACTCCCTCTGTTCCAAAATAAGAGTCCGATTTAACATTTCCGCGGCAGGCTTAAATTACTGAAATCTGAGTGGCTGAAAGTGACCAAATCATCAACCTTTTTCCCTGTCTTTTTTGAACTCATCGCAATGCCTCATGCTGAAAAAAAACACAAAGCTCATTTCTTTCGGCTGGAAAGAATCACTTGCCGTGATCAAAATACCAAGGTGAGGTAAGGAGCCTGAAAGTTTACTGGATGTGCATTCAATAACACGGAGCCAAACCCCACAGGTAGTGAGTAAAATGAAGTCTTACAAGTTTAAGCAAAGGTTACATAATCCAGACCAACTGCCCAGGTATAGCACTTGCTATATGAAAAAGCAATGATAATTGCAAGGAACAAACTGGAAGAATAATGATTGAAACACTGATAAAGTGTAATTTCTTGTGATTTTCTACACCATTGCAAACGATGAAAAATCGCTCCAGTGCTGACAGAATTTTATTTTTAACTGTGGCGCAAAACTGATGACGTTTTGGGGACCGGCGCAACAGTATAAAGATGTAGGCAATGGTCAAATAGGTGTACTTGCGCTGGCGCTCGATCCGACCGCCCTCAACAGCGACAACCTCCTCCAAATGGCGATGGAAGGCAGAGCACACAGTCTGGATGCAGTCAGTGTCCAGCTGATGCCAGGCCCGAACCACGTGGCGCTTCAGTAGGGTAATGTTTGGTGCCTCCTCCCTACATGCCACGCCCACCACCCGATCCCAGATACTGTAGTCACGGTGAAATATTTCTCGTCTGTGGAGACAAGCACCTTCCCAGCCTGACCATGCTTGATCTTGCTGAGGAGCACTTTGGCCCTTTGGAAGCGGCACACTTTTGCACCAGCCGAGATCTTGTGAGCCTGCGGCCTCTTGTAGGACCTCATCCCCAAAATCTTGCTTTGCAAGCTTGGTCATCGTCGGCCTGGAGGTGTTAAACTTGCACACCAGGGCTGAGATTGTGGTCCTTGGCTGCTTTTTGGCTGCCTCCACCACCTGGCGCAAGAGCTCTGGCATCCTTTCCAATTGGGACTTGTACTGTGGGGTCCTCTCGGCATCACTCCTGTCACGAACCCGGCACACCGTGGTTCTGGCAGTGCCCATGAGCCTGGTCACCTTGGTCACCCCATGACACCCTGGTGTAGCAACTCCAGAATCATCTCTTGCTTGGTCTTCTCATTCATGGCTCAGTTGATTAAGACTTTGTTGATAGATTGCGCCAGTTAAATTGAACTTGATGCAAATTGGTAGGGCTCTATTTGTTATTTTCCAGGTCAGCTTGAGCGATGACAGCTTACGCCATAATTGGAGGCAAGTTCAAATGGAGCGATTCATCGTTTACAACGGCGTAAGAAAGGGGCTCATTTTGACACTTTTTTCGGAACGAATGGAGTAGTTTTCAGAACACTTTTTGATGGTAACCGGCCGAGATGATTCAGTAGAGATCTTACGGTATTTCGCTATGGCTGTTGAATTACCTGTCTGTACAAGCTTCAGAGAGGAGAATTATGAAGATGAAAACTTATGCGTAGTTTGAGCTAGCGTCATCCAACTGCTTTTTTTTCCGAACATTCAACTCTTTTGCAATTAGATGAACTTGTACGGCAAGATCCTCTGTAGAATGTCCGACGCTTTGAAGAAGAGACCTGAGATTCTTCCACGCAGAATGATATATGATAGTCCCGAGGCAGAGAGGATCATGGTTGGGACAGCGATATATAGTAGGCGATGCACTATCTGCAACGGAAAGAGACAGATGATAAAAAGTGCTATTCTTCTCTCTCAGTACTTGCAACTGTTCTAAGAAAGAGCCTTGTCGTCGATTGATTGCCGAGGCATTCATCTCTTTCATCAGCCAACTAACATCTTGAAGAGAAACGTATACCTTGTGCACAGAAGGTGCAATACACGGGCCCACAGCAATTACGGTAGAATCGACAATACTTTGGAACGAGGAAGGAAAAGACGTTAAGAAGGAGGCTCATCTGACGTCGTAAGTAGGGCATCGACCCGGAGATGAAATCTCCTTGTTTCCTTCTCCAGGATACGAGTTCAATCCCACCTCTAGACAGAAAATTCCCGTGGAGAGAACACCCCACCCCGACTACTTACACTAGAATTGTGCTCTGTTGTAGTGCGGTGATCCCCGCCTATGCAGGGCGCGCCCAAATATGTGACAATAAAGTTTAACGTCATTTTGCACGTGACGCGCGCATTTTTGGGCTTCTTCAAGCAGGGACATAAATTTGTTGATGTCTCGGCTCGAACTTGCGGTATGTGACGTGGCCATTAGACAACAAACACCCTAACAGCAGCAAGATGGAGGGGCTTCGCCAATAAAAAGACCATTGTGTGCTTCGAAATGCCCACGGACATTTCTTCACTTTGAAAGTTACGCTTTAACTTCATGTTAAGGGCCATAGGAAGACTGGCTGCTTTCCCAACGAAATACGGGTCAAGGAGGCCGCAAGGATGATGTTTGGACTCATCAGGTGAAGCAGAATTTTAGGCAATCCACGAGGAGAATGGCCACGGAGCTCCTGGTGTCACCCACAACTTTAAGGATGGAGGTGAAGAAAGACCTGGGACTGCGATCAAGGACTATGACAAATATACAAGGACTGGAGAGGGGGAGAACCATTCTCAACTTTTTGAAAAAAGCAAGCCCCAAGAAAAATTGCTTCCGCTTTTTGACGGGTGTTGACATGGCCGCCAACAGGATAGATTATCGTTACATTGCTGCCAACAAAGACTTTGCGGGATCGAGCACCGCAACAAGAGAAAGGAGCCCACCAAGGTCATGTTCTTGGGAGTGGTTGACTTTGGATGGCGCATCTGCCTCGTCTACCCCAATCAGGACAGCGGTCTCTCAGGCATGGTCCTAAATCTCAAGAACTATATCAGGTATTGCTGTAAAGCCCGAAGGAAGACGAGGAAGAAGTGGATATGCCATGGGTGGAGTTCATAAAAAGTAAAGAAATACACAAATTTTATGCCCCACCACTTGATATTGAGGAAGCACGAAACCCCTCGCAATATTGATGGAAATCCAGTGCCAAATCCAGTGCTCTCCGCTGAATGGGACCACCATCTGGACTCGACGAAACTGTGCAATTAACTGGCGATTATCCGGAGCCCCCTTTCTGGCAGATATAGCAAATTTCGTTGAGGATGACTCCAATTTGTTTACTAGGATATATTCTGGGAAAGGTTGACTAGCAGCAGCACATTTTAGAACATCCTCTGCTCTCAAAACGTCACTTGACCGGGCTTGATGGGACCAGCATTTCCTCCCCTTCCTGGTCCTCTTTCGGAAAGTTCAGAAAATGGTGGGAATTTTAAATTATTGTATTGAATTGTCTGAAAATTGCGTTAAGTTGGGGTGTGAGGTTTGATGAAAATGCGCAATTAAGCGGAGATTTGTGCGATTATCCGGAGAAAATTAGTACATTAGACGTTAAGAAAGTGTGCGTATTCCCCGGAGTGTGCCGTTAAGCGGAGAGCACTGGACGTACATCTTTGGGAGCACTCGGTACTGTGCCCGGATATGCCATCACACCATCACCCACCCACCCCTTACACCGTCAGAAAGTGCTGGGAACAAAAACTTTTTGCTCGAACAGTCTCCCCCATCGTGATGACATTTCCCGCCATGCCTCTTCCATCACTTTGTGGCACAATTCCACCTCTGGAGAGACAAAAATAGCCAATGAGCAACTACTTTACCCTGTTTATGTCAATTTCGAAAAAGTGACTCAGACTGTGATTATATGAGTTTGAAGGAGAAATCTAGAATATCTTTTGACCGTTGACTCCGAGAGACAATCCCCAACCTCGCTCCTGAAGTTGGCCAGCTGTACCTCACCAAAGGGGAAATGACAGACACCTTGGGCAGCCTTTTTCTGTCGGGTATGCAGTAGTGCAGGGAGAAAGAAAGACACGCGAAAGATCGATCCGGCAGAATTTGTTTGCTCTGGCGAAATACTTTGGCGCGTGTCAGTCGCACGTCTGTCGATTGTGCCTGTGCTTTCTTGCTCTGGTAGGTGTGCAGAGCTCGAATACGTGCAGTTTTTTTCATTGAAGATGGAATAGCAGCATGAGGAAAAGACCGCGTCTTGTGAATTGGCCTTGTGATAACACCAAGACACCTCCATCACAATTCCGGCAGTCGGACCTACGTACGCAGAAAAAGACGCCAGATGTTTTGTTCTGTTAGTAGGTTCCACATATCGTGTCCGCGAGAACTTTTTATGCGACGTTTGCTTCTTTCCTCCCGCCAGAAGAATGCAGGGTGGAGGGGAGCAGAACGGTTTGTAACCACTTTAGTGCTGTTAGCGGCCTTTTCTTTCAGAAGACAACGTCGAACCGATTTACCCACCTTGTCTTGCCGGTCTCTGTTTAGGATGCAGTGGTGGTATCTCATCCTGGAGAAGGTGACCGTGGTGTAGAGCGGAATCCACAGACGAGGAAACAGCCAATAGAGCAGGTTGTCAAACTTTTTGCGCAGGAGAAACGACGGTTTTGCCACCAGGTCTCGCATCTGGAAAGCAAACATGGCTTCTCCGTCTGCACACCCAAACTCTTGAGCGTGCGTATACACGTGCGTTGTAGAACTTTTGAGCCAGATGCATTACCTCCACGTAGTTGTACATGGCCAGGTCGCAGATGGCCTCAGCGTCGGGGTTCCTGTGTCTAGAGTACTCGTTGAACGCCTTCAGTAGGTCGTCCTTGAACTGGTCCAGCATCTGGTCGAGTACCAGAACGTCTTCCATTCCCTGTGTGCGTGCGGGTGCGTGAAGATGGGTGGGTATGCAACAGTTTTTCCCCCGTCAAGATATCTTGCATGATTTTCATTAGTTCTTACGCAGTTCATTCCCTGTCCGTAGAAGGGGACCATAGCATGGGCGGCGTCGCCGAGAAGAAGACACTTGTCCTCCCAGTTATAGGGACGACACTAAAACGAAAAAACTTTCTGCTTTCTTTTCCCTCAATAAAAGTTCTGAATGATATTTGTTTGTGTGTGGACGGGTAAGCTGGCATGGCCACGTGGACGCCGAATACGTTACTGTTGTTATTGTCCCCAAGCGCGCAATATACAGTGCGCAGCTTCGCATTCGTCCAGCACGTGCCGGACCACGCAATGCATGGCAATGTACAGCATGTCAAGAAGTTGATGTCTGCTTTCAGATTTTCCTTCTGTGCAAGTCAAAGAAGTGCCTTCTCCTTATGTTGTGCACATCTGATCGCAGGATCGATTTCTGGGTAGGTACCAACGAGTACCTCTCCATTCGGATGCTTCTACAGTAAAAATAGTGATATACAGTAAAAAAGATTAAAATTTCACCATATGATATTGTTACCAGTGTGTTGGTCAATGTCTTAGTGTTACGTACCTTTTAGAAGAATAATTACTTTTTGATTTATAACCAAAACTATCAGGCTCAATTTTCGTTACCCAGGCTGTCCGTACCTTGACTGAGATGAGTGGTAGAGGTTTTCCTGCAAAGTAATCTTGCTCCAGCCTCTCTTTTCCAATGAGAGGCACCGCGTCGGGAAAATAGTCCTCAAAGAAAGCGACGAGGTCGGAGGTCTCTTGGATGTCATTATAGCTGATGAGAAGCAGATATCAAGTATCTTTGGTACGACGGAACGTGTTCTTATAAACTGATTGAAACATACGAATTGGTCGGCATGAACAAGGTGACGGTGAAGGTCTTGTCCAGGTTGGGCAATGCGATCAACATGAAGTTTCCTCGGGGCCAAATGTGCAGATAATTTGGGGGCATCTTGAACTAGAAAGTATGACATACTGTGGTCAATCGACATGACAGCGCTTTTGCTTCCAATGCACTCAGGATAATTTTATTAGCACAAAGTAGAACCAACTAACAAAGGGTAGGGGGGTAACCCGAGCGTGAAGGAGACTGCGGCTGAAACTTGGCAACCCTGAATTTAAAAAAGGTTAAAAATAGCGATGTCGCGGTATTCGCAGGAATATGCATCCGCCCCCACATCTTCGCAATGCAGATGTCATGCGGATGTGCAGTATGCTGTGCAGGCAGTTAAGCCAGTGAGACCCAGCACGTTGAGAACATGCCACCACACCCCTGAAATTGCAACATCTCGCCTCACCTAATTTACCAGACATGTAACACACATGTTCTAAAAACTGAGATCGTGGACCTTTCAAAACTGCGGAGCCTGAAATCCCAGGAGTATACCCTAGAAAGCTGCTTTGAATTGACTTATTTTAGTGTAACTGTAACAAAAAACAATGAAGTCAGTGATTCCATCTTCCAATTACTTGGTGTGTTCATCTAATATGAGTCTATTTGATTCATAAATCCCATTTTGCAAGTGCTGATGCTGGTCAAAACTTTGAAGCACTTGGCATGCTGGCTGACTCAATCTCAGTTCTAAACATTCAAGTTGATCTGCTCAGCTCTCATTACTGGGTAACATATACAACATTGCAGTTTACATCTTATCACAACAAGAGGCACCCATAAAGAGTCAACATGCCTTATTTCACAAGGAATCATGCTCAGTGCTTAAAAGTTGTGTGTGCTTTGTGCTTGAATAAGGCTGACAGGACCATCACAAGCACAGGTAAATGCCATTCAGCAATATGTTTACAGTCAGTACAACCAGGCATCACATCAGCTTCCCTCTGGAGTGTGCAGTGGCTGTAGAGGATGTCTTTCCTCCACGCCTGGACCGACACCCCAGTCCTTTCCAGTCCAAGAAGTATTTGAGTCCAACAATCTAGGTCTACCAGTCAACAGCAAGCTTTCAGAATCTCAATGTTTCATGTTGTATGTGTTAAAGAGTTATAGAGTGTGGAACACAGTTTTTTTACATGTTCTTTTTTCCAGAGCTTTTATGCAGTTACTAAAAGTTTGGTTACTATATTCCCATATCCTACGTGCATAGCACACACCCTTAACCAGCAATTTGTTGACCAGTAATTTGACCCCAAATTCAGAGGAAAAATGCTACATCTGTATACAATGAGTGTCCCACACCTGTATATTGTATTCATCCCCAGTTAGACACTGAAAAATGTGGTTAAAGAAGTGGGTGTTATGTACATACAGGAACTGTAGGAATACAGTTCTCATTATTTCAATGGAAACAGCTTTCCAGGATAAACTCCAGGGATTTCAGGCTCCACAGTTTTGAAATGTCCATGATTTCAATTTTTAGAACATGTGCGTTACATCTCTGGTAAATTAGGTGTGGGTACGCGCATGCGCAGTACCATGGGTAGATCTAAGTTAAAGTGCGTTCTTACTGTATGCTGTCAAATGCGTTCTGTACTGTACAAAGATTTGGATCGTACTATGATTCTGGTGCGATAAGGGCTGGTCAATAAGGTTGGATTGGATCTTGAGCTCATGTACTTTTGATGGAGCGAGTGAGTTTGTTCCGTATGCCATGCCATGTACCTCGCTCACTCGGTCGCCGGCATCTGACGCGGCAGCAACTAAGGCACATATTCCGACTCCTTCACCTTCGTGGACGTACCAAGGGGGCCCACTGGGAGGCGCGGACGCTAACCGACAGGCGGAGATCTCATAGCAGAAGCTTCGCGGGACCATCGACAACGTTTGCGTGGACGGGGAGTAGCGGAGGCCAAACTACATCATCTACATGATGGACGGGACGGGGAGTAAGGTGACGGGCCAGGCTTGGTATTCCAAAGTAACGTTTAACTGAGCTCAAGTTCCGTAATCCGTCTGACTAGTCGCTATCGCTACTGCTATACCGTTTAAGTTACCATGTAAGATTACTCTAATTCATTTCCAGATGCCAATTATACTTCTATTAATACTGTAAGACCGAGTGTACTTTACTCTCTTGGGAGCGCTTCTTTTAATTTTAAGCTTAGCCACACACTCGAGCCCAGCGGCACGTAACCCTAAGATTCAGCGTGAACGTAAATAACTCTAACACTTGAGTAATATTGTCCAGGTCGCTCACGTGTTGACATATCCGTTCGGACATTAGGTGAGGCGAGATGTTGCAATTTCAGGGGTGTGGTCACAGCACCTTGCCATCCAGGTAGCAAATAGACAAGGCACTATAGAGAAATATTATAAAACCAGCCCTTTCGCGCTACCAACGTTGTAGGGTGGAAGGAATTGTAAATGCCATTTGTCTGTCTGTGTCTCTGACGAAAGTCAGCCTCCAAGATCGGCCGCTAAAATGACGGAAATCAGCTGGTGGATTCGGCCGCGGACAGACAGAGACAAACAGACAGACAGACGCACGTGCATGCACACACACGCCTCACTTTGTTGGGGAGGAATAAAGACAAAGCATTGTGCATTAGGGTGGGCCCCTTGAGGTGAATTTTTTTTTTTACACATGATGCACTCTCATCGGCAGTTGAGGCTGATGTAGAAAGTAACGTCCCATCGAAGCAGACTGACATTGGTCCCCACAAAAAAGTGCTACAAGGCTGACAAAGTGTTGGATCTTATAAAAAAGTATGCTAAAGTTAGGGGCCCCCCTACTGTGCATGTGCCTGCCTGTCTGTTCGTATGTCTATCTGTATGCTGCTGCGTGACTGCTGGACATTGGATGCAGGCAGACAGACACACACCCGCAGACAAACCTAACCGAACTACACATACACACATACGACACTTTGCAAAAGCCAGAAATCAGACAAAAATCGCGGCAATCAGTATCGCACAGCCACAAAAATCGGCTGTGAAAATGACAAAAATCAGCCGCCAAGATCACCAGTCACAAAAAGAATGAGTCAAATTCAGCCGCGAGAGTCAGGATGAGCCTCGAAAATGACGAAAATCAGCCGCCAAGACTAGCCGCGGACAGACAGACACACTCGCACGCACGCACACACCCACGGGCCTGTCATTTCATATAGTGACTTTCGTCATCCGCCGCCGTGGAAATGACGAAATCGCCACCAAATTAGCCGCGAGATGTCAGAAACCAGTCGCGGACAGACGGACAGACACATGTACTTGCGGGCCTGTCCTTTTGTATATTTACAGATGATAGGAGTGATGACAAACTTTAGATAGACGATACGCTAAACCTTCACTAACAGTAAATTTTAGCCTAAAAGTATCTTTTCGACTCATTTAATCCAACTACAAAGGATTAAGCACTCTTGAGGGAATCATGTTCTTCCTCAATGCTTACAAAGTCCATTTAAAAAGCGTCGTCTGACCACCTGTAAACGTGTCCCCAACTGCCCTCTTTTTGACCCAGATTGACCAGGATCAAGTAAAACTGAACTCCATTGTATTAAGTGACAATGCTATGTGGTTCCAAGAGCATCAGTTGCATCTTAACAATGAGTCACGTCCGCAGCCGCGCATGTGTCAATTTTGACATTCGCAGTTGCATTCGCATCATCCGCGCAGATGTCACTTTTTGACATATCAGCCACATTTGCAATTCCTGACTTGGGGGTTCTAATGTGCAACTATCTGCAGCAGAGATGTAAAAAGGAGGTTTTCTAAACATAGAAGCAGCTCCACTTCATATCTCTTCGGCCACCAAGATTTCTGCTTAGTGAATATCAGTCTTTTGGAAGTTCCTGGTACCCTAGAAGAAGAAGAATGCGATCTGCCGAAGATAGTTGCAAACAGGTGGCTGCTTCACTAAGATAATGCCTGCAATCATATCAGCAATGAGACAGCAGAGTTCATGAAGGTTTCGCGGTCGCCGCCAGTCACTTCCATGCACCCTACAAGCCAAACCTAGCGTCCACTGCCTTCAGGCTATCCCCCCGCCCTCATAAACGATGTGGAAGGATTTTGGTTTGATACCAATCTGCAGCTTTAGGAGTTGATGGAGGTTGCCTTGAACGACCTCGTGCATGTCAGTGGCTAGCAAATCTTTTACAAATGGGCAGAGACGTTGGAGAAATGCATTGGGTTGTAGAGAGTCTACGAAAGAGTTCATTAAAAATTGTTTCTCTATATATGAACAAGCACTTATGTGCTACCCGCTTCGTTGGGTAGGAAAATTATGAATCTATTGCGGACTTGACCTGCTTTGCTAGGTGTCTTTCCACTTCTGGACTACTCAAGATGAGCTTCGTGCTCAACATGCACTTTGCTCTCAACACGAAGCTGATCTCCCCGTCGAAGCTGATCTCGTACTTCACACTCACCATGCATCCCGTGTCTTCCATGCAAACTGCACCTGCATCGGATCCATTTTTTTACTTTTAAAACTGGCTGATTGGGACACCATTCACTCCCTCGCTCCTCCCCAGGTTAGTGATGACAGCAACCCATCGGTATGCAGGTTGAGCCCCAGTTTGGTTCGCCTGGTTTTCCTTGGTTTTCCTTAAGTTCATAAGTGAAAAAGTTTATTTAACAAAAGTTTTTTGTTGTGGACCCTTACTATAATAAAATTTCATTTTGAAGCCATTTCGTCCTCTGCCCACAGCTGAAGAAGTACCCTGTTGACATGGACAATTTGGGCTTGTGGGGCTTAGCTAGGAGCTGGCCCTTCCGATTTGACTAGCAGAGTTTCTTATGACCAGCATCATCCTGTCAAGGGGTGCCAGTTTTAAAAATCAGACTTTCAATTTTTAGAGACCACTCTAATGTCCACTCCTACTTGACTTTTCTCTCCCCTTCTCTTGCCACAGGCAGCTACTAACAAATTTTGAATGCAACTTTGGACCTCGATTTTGGCCTCCAAGCGGCCTCAGACCTAAAGTGCGATGAGAGCTTGTGACCTGTAGCATCTGCTGTCCAAGTTTGGTGACAATCGGTGCAGCAGTTGGGGCGCCCATGGCCTGACAGACAGATGCTCACACAGACACAGGCAGACAGATAGACTGCCAGACAGAGTAGGTAAAGTCCTAGCACTTTATTCAAATAGAGTCTATATAGATATTATGGATAGTCAGTTATATAGATCTTACGACTTAGCACAATCCGCAGCAGCAGCGAAGGGGTGGGAACGGAAGTCTATAGCAAACGTGTGCCGTACAGAGGTGGGAGGGCAGATCATTATTTGGTCATCAACTTTGGTGGTTTTCTCATCAATTTAGGTGCTTTTCTCATCAACTTTGGTGATGTGCCGGTGGCCACAGCCTCGTCTACAATGCGCATTGAACTCCCCCCGTGAGATAACCGAAAGGCCCTAGTCATGCCTGAATGCCCCTCGTAGAGACTTGATTACCTACCTCTCCGTCTTTCCCCTTAGGAATACAGAGCTCCTTGTATGAGTGTGGAATGTACTCTTGGCTGAAGTTAAAGTCCGTCCTCTTCATAAAGGCCTGACGTGTGACGGAATAGGCACCATCACAGCCAATGACGAAGTCGCTGTCCACTTCTACTTGCTTTCCCTGACTGCAACATGTAAATACACTGGTGTGCATAAGTGAGTCCTCCCCTTCCCGTTACTTTTTTCAAGGGGGAGTAAAAAAAATCCATGTGGGGGTGACCCATACGTATCCCCCCAGGGCAGCTCTGCCCCCTCTCCGCTTCCCCCCTTCCCCGAAAGCGGCCGAGTCACAAGAACCCCGATTCCACCCACGTGCAAAAGTGATCATCCACCTCCTGTCCCTACTTCTTGGCAGAGGTGCACTCATTCCCACTGGCCAAACATAAAGATGAACGAACACAGACACCTTCATCATTCCTACGCTGCTTATCTCTGGCCAGCTGTTGAAGCTGAAAAAGTAGTCCCTTATCCAGTCAAAAGTTGCAAATAGTGCCTCATAAGAGTCAGACATAAGAGGCCTGCACAACTACAAGCCTACAGTTTTAATACTTGTCTTATCATCATTTAAAGTTCATGCTCATGCCCTATACAATTTTATTTTTGAAGCAGACAATTTATAGGAGTCGTTCCAAGGAAAGCCGCCCTAGTGGGGATCGACGAGGTTTGAGCCTCCCTGCACGCGATGGTACCACAGAAGACTTTGCACTGCCCCATACGAAAAGTAGCGATTTAAGACCATTTTCCCTGCTCTGCTTGGTGTGAGGTCAATTATGCACGCCTGTGTAGAAATATGTTCAGAGAGTAAGCAGCTGGCAACGATTCCAGGATAAACTTCGGACACTCGCAACGCAGCCTTGCAGAGGCAATTAGTGCTAAGCTAATATTTTTAAGGTTTGGAATGGAAATGACAGCTTATCTTATCTGACAGCATCTGGCAAGTGCTGTTTGCCATTCACTTTGGCACTTACTGCAGAAAGGTAGACCTCGTCCTCGACGGATCGAAGCTGAGCAGCTTGTGCTCGAAGTGAATGTGCAGATTCGGAAACTTTTCGCCAGCTGAAAAAAAGCACATGCACGTATGAGAGCAGTCCTTTGTTAAGAACTCGTCTAGGAGTACAAGCCACATCCACAAATACAGCACATTAGCGTCATATCGACACGAACATGACACAGTCGAACCATCATTGATGAAAATGTGCCATTACTACCAAGTTCAGGAGTGGGACGAAAGCTATCAAGTTAAAAAATAACGCTGGCATTTGAACCCCTCATTGTCCTCAGCTTTACCTCCTTACCAAGTGCGCCATCTGCAATGTAAAAGTGCACTTCTTCAAGAGCCCATAATACCCAGTAAGGGAATCTGGACGTACTGCAGGAAAGTGCTTTTAGGCACAAGTTTGATATTAGCGACAGCTCAACGTGAGGAGCCTGGGATTATTGCACATTATGATCGTTATGACCTGGCAGGGCTTAGCAGAACCTTTCGTACGCTCTACGTACTGGCTCAACCCTTGACTTTTGCACACTATACTTCACGTTGTTCTTTGTACCGTACATATATTTGTACAGTGTTGCTATCACCTGTGAGCAAGCTTTCGTTGAGGTCCCTCCGACTCACTGAGTAGATGCACTGACCCTTCTTCCCGTAGGGCACCGGATAAGACGGACCCCCACACGGCGGGTGGATCATGCGCCCGCCCATCGGGATTCCGTAGTTGTCGCGCATGAGCTCCGCCATCCCGATCCCTCCCATGGCGGTGAACCCGCGCACGGACATGGCCATGTTGATGCTCTTGCCGGGAACGTAGTCGAGGGTGCGGATATCTACGTAGTAGTGCTGGTTATGTACGCATCTTGTTGTGAAGAAGCACTTCAAGCACGACTTTGGATTTTGAAGCTCCTGGGGCTTTGGCGACGCAGGGTGGGGGTGGATAGGGGTGCCCGAACGTCGTCACTACCCCGGAGCTGCTAAGTGTGCAATCATGCGAAAAGTGCTACTTAGACAAAATGACGTACTACAACGTCCCATTCTTGGTCAAATGACCGGTGCGGTCATGCGTTCGAATCCGGCCAATTCTAGATGATTTGTTTAAAGTTTCCTTGAACCGTCTTTTCATGAATGAAACCCACTCCACTTTTGCTATTTTCGCATGGAATTTCCGCGCCGTCTTTATGCTGGGGTGTGTGGGTGGTGGGTTCGCATCAAGTTGTACATTGTGACAGTGGAAATTTTGGCGCACATTGAATTTTGTGAGGAAACTTTGGATGATTTTAAGTTGTTCAGCGCCCCTTTAAATGGGGCGTGAATATGGTTCAATCTGATTTCGGAGGTCATTTGGTGCCACAAATTGAGATTGAAGGTGTTGTGTTATTGAAGAATTATTGATTGCCATTTGTGACCTCCAAGGTTAGATGCTTCCTTTCTTCTGGGAGTGCTAAACAGTAGCAACTTCCCCTATCACCCTCACTGTGTCACCGTGCCATTTCCCCCCCTCCCCCCGAGATACGGGAAAAGTTCAATGTAAATCCCCTAGAGTGTGCCATAAAAACTCTCCACAAGGGATGTACCATGGAACCTTGACTCACTATGCCAAATGTCAGACCAATGTTTCCAGCTGTCTTGACATTTACCCCTGTCGGTACATACAGGGTGCGGACTTCAAATTGAGGCGATTCTGCAATGGCAGTAACTGCACCAAGACCATGCTCAGTTCGATTGTCACATGACCAGGTGACTTGTCAGCTTGACTTCTACATGGCGCATGAGTCAAACAGTCAAGAAAGTGCAGCATTTCAGCATAATTAAGGAAAAATTTAACCCATACCTGGCTCCCTCACGCACACTGCATTCCCTCTTTTTTTCAGCATGCTCAAAGTCACCTTGAAATTGTGGCAAATGTTCTTTTTACAAGATTAAGTCCAACCAATCAATTTGCTTCATGAGATTGAAACCTCTGAAGTGAAAAATTTTGCAAGTGTGGTCAAGAGTGGTGCAAGAAGAATCTCCCCCATGTCTGGGACAAGACGATGTGGTCTCCCTCCAGCCCAGACCTGAAACCCCTGAGCTATGGAGTTTGGGGCATTTTGGAGGTCAGGGCATGTGCTACCTCTCACCGGAGTGTGAAGGCACTGAAGAACTCAGTCAACCTGGAGTGATCCAACTTGTCAGAGAAGTTTATCATTTCAACATGCTCAAGCTTCAGGTCCAGGGTGGAGGAGGTGGTCGCTGCTGGGGGAGGCCGTATTGAGGATTAGAAGTGTTTGGCCTTAGTCTTCTTAGCTGTATCAATAAATTTTGTTAAATCAAGTCTAGTTGGTCTTGATGGTTTTCTCCAAGTTGCGCAGTTGTCTCAATTTGAAGTCTGCACCCTGCAGGCATGGACATTCGCATTTGGGCTTTAGATACATGGGTCGATAGCAAAAGCATACAGCGCAAACTGTGGAGGATATCAAATTCAGCGATAATTCCTTTTTTACCCAGCTAAAACGGTTAGAGATATTGCTTGTAGTAGGACGGAAGAAAGGCATCGTGCTTTTTGTTTTCAAGCAGATTCTCCATTACCATATAATCATTCGTCTCTCATAGTCGACTAAAACCTGAGCCCACTGAGCTCAAATCAGGGGCTCACTTGTGCCAGATCAGTGTCCACAACTTCGTGGGTTCACTTTCCTAAATCTTTGCAAAAAAGAAGGGTCGCTTATATTCGGGGAGTAGCTCATCTTGTAGGCAGAGCTCCACAATGCAGAAGGTGCTTATGTCAGACGATTGCGTAGGGTATCTCGCAGGGCACGTCGCTCTTTAATAATTGGTGGTATACCTTGCCCAAAAGTATTAACTGGCATGAAGGAAATATAGGCAGCTTTAAAGGTTTAAATTCGATTTACAAAAAATCGCAGCTAAAGGTCATATAAATGAAGACAAAGACTACTTCACCTTACACCTAAATGACCCTCGTACATTGCTGCAAGTGCGACCTTCGGGTCCCGTTTACCGTTGGACCCAAATCTGTAGATAACCGATTTTGCATCTTGAACAACTGTGGCTGCAGAGCAGCAAGTCAGCATCTCAGAACTACGTGCAATTGAGGGTTCGCTATAGACAAGATCTTCTGTGGCTTTAGGTATGTTTACAAATGGGCACACATAACTATGGTACTCAAAAGATTGGTGGTGTTGACATGCGAGTCCATCAGACATTCTGTTACCTATTCATACTAAGCATCTGCCTCACTCATTCTGGCATCAGTTGGCTCGATATTGAAGTTACAAAAGAACCGTTGAGTCTGACGATGAGGCACTGAAGCATACGTTTTTCTGCAAATGAGAACCAAGTTGCCTTTCACATTTGTCGGTTTTCAAAATTGTCGGTTCAGAAAATTAGTTGTTGCCAATAGAATCTACTATGACACGTAACGGTACGACAGTAAATGCGTTGATTTTGGTACAACGATGTTGTACTTTTAATGCGTTCGGTAGGTATGCTAGTCACAAACATGTGAGGCTCAAGTTGGTGCGTAGGAAGTCAGGGTTGGTAGGTCCAGTGCAGTACACGCCGGTGGTTACTGAAATCAGTGGAACACGCTTATAACGGTCACCGGATGGAACGGTGACACGGATATGTCGGTCAAGACGTCCATTTTTGCTGCAACAAGGTTAGAGCGGTGGTCACACGGATAAAATGATCAAGTTCTTTGGTCCCAACATGATCGTCATAAGCGTGATTCACTGTAATATCTTACCCTTTCTGTATTCATAAAGATGAACTTCATATCCTCGTTTTGCCAGGTAGCAGGCTTCCAAAGCCCCGACCTTAAAAAAAAATTCACAAGCGTGTAAACTTATCGCATTTAGGATAATGCAGGATGATTTTTTTAAAAGTAAGCTCTTCCATATAGAAGCCCTCAGTGTTGCGATGCTAACCGTGACCATATCAACCTTCTTTGTTCTGCAACACAACTATGATTCTGGCCCGTGATTTGCGAAAGATATCGAGAGCAAAGATACATCTGACTCCCTCAGCATATAAATGTAGGAGGATATGCTTCCGGGCAAACATCTTGTATCGTTTGGTCAGACAAAGTAACGGTACCAAGTAGCAAAAAGGGAGTTCGAGTGTTACGCATGCGTGGCACCCTCGGAGTTGACCCCATCTTGGAGTAGAACAGCGGACAAGGTTTATTGAGCCAAAGGCGGGAAACCTCCTTCAAAACGAGGCAACCGTGATGCCAAGTTTGGTGCAAATCGGCTCTCCTCCACTTGAAAAATACGTCTTCCAACAAAAGTTGAACCCTGGTTTTCATGCATATAACATATGTGTATGTAGTACATGAACAAATGAGTATGCACTTTATCTACCACTTACCAAGCCTCCACCCACAACAGTCACCTTTCCTTTACGCCCCTCTTCTACTGCCCCTGCCATTTCCCAATAGAATTTTCGTTGTGATACTTTACGTTGAAGAAGAAATGGGACCAGAGAGTCCAGGAAGAGAGATCAGCGACTGAAAAGGTCGCGGAGAAAGAGACAAAGATCTTGAACGGCAAACCAGAATTTCGGGATTCCGGAGTGACGAGGTGACAATGTTGAAGACGCTTGTTTACGTCCAGTCAACCTGCTGAGTGAGTCAAGTGCGTCGGTCGCGCCTTCTAGCGCACCCACAACCTGGGAGCTGAGGCAAAAGTGTACCTCGCGCCGTAACACGCTCGTATTCGGCTGCTTCGTACTTGTCCGGTGCAGTGGCAAAGCCTCCAATGCGTCGAGTTCTTATGCGTGCACACGGCGTTGGGGCCGTGCGACTGCACTTACATGTGGGCACTCTACCGGGTATGCATCTTGTGTGATTACGCTAACTTTCGTGGAAAGAAAGAGACAAAAACCAGTCTGGCAGACACGTCGTTCGTGGTATGCGTTGCGCTCTAGAGTTGCTGTTCTAACAACAGTGTTGCTGCAGCAACACGCCCATATAACCTACACAGGTAGCAGGTGAGCTGTGTCTCTCGATCTTTCTCCAGGTCTCGTGTGAAAAGACTGACAACGCGGCTGCTTCTGCACGTAACTTCCTCTCTCAATGGCTGTGCATACCGACGTATTCCATACACCGGAAGCCGCCAGAAGAAGAAAGAGCAGGAGAACATGATGAAAAGAAAAAAAGAATCACTCCTCCTCCACCTCCTCCTGTTAGGCGAAACTAACGGTGGTATTGCTCAGTAGAGGTGGCCTCTCCAAACAGCTCACACACACCCACACACACACACACTCGTACACTCTTCACGAAAGATTGAGAAAAACAGCTTCTCTGGTGTGTTGTTTGCGAAATGGTTCAAGATTCTACCTCAAGGCAGGAAAAGCTACTGACTATGGAGAGGTGGTGTTATTTCATCCGATTCTTGTTAACCTGCTTCATTCATTCACTCTGAATGCGTTTTGTCACTGGCCTGTGGGAAGAGAAAAAAAACTATAAGTGAACTTTCATCATGAAGGCAAGAGATATCCCTATTTTGTTAATCTGCGTCTTCTGCCCACTCATTCATCCGCATCCATCCAACCGTCGGTTCCACGTCGGCCCCAAGGTGGACCCCGGGGTGTTTGTGCTCACCCACGTCAACTCTTGCCGCGGTGGCCAAGGATATTGTGTCTTGGGATTCACCTGCACCGTGGATCAAGACTTCGTGGCCGATGACCTGGGAGGAGACTGTGAAGGTCTCAGACATGCCTTCGAACCTCAGGCGTCCTTTGTCTGCTGTAGGGAGAACCCGGCCAACTACGCACACTCAAGAACCACCACTACTACGACAACTACTACTACGACAACCACAACTACAACAACGACCACGACGACAACCACAACATCTACAACAACGACGACTTCTACCACTACAACACCACCCGTGATTACTGAAATCGTAACTGAGATCTATACAGAGCTGATAACACGGGTAGAAGCGGTTACTGAAGTAAGACCAGTAGTCTTGGAAACAAAAGCTTCCCACAGTGACGAAGGACAAGGGTATCCTGGCGTTGAAGAACACGGTGCCAACGAGATGGACGAGACAGAAAAAGTAGTAGTGGCGGAAAAAGAAGTACTCAAACCTGGCCTTGTCATTGACAATCCAGCGCTGGTACAAGAGTTAGTAGAAGAGGAACACCAACAGCAGGTTAAGGAAGAGGACGAAAAAGGTGAATAAACTTTTGGTTACATGTACATAGAGGAGCTTCAACTTATCGTCTCACACATGTGCACATGAAAGAACATACGCGCAATGTCATGTTATATGTAACAAATGCTGTATGGACGTACCGTTGCGCACATACAGATGGAAATGAAAAGTCCAATCATGGCTAGAGAGCTTCCAAACTTCTCAGCACTTGCCAACAATGACATGCTTTGGTGACATTGGTCATAAAATGAGTCTGCTAATAAATGCAGCAAGAGCAGTTTGATAAGGTATCAAGCTAGACTTCAATATGAGATCAAGGATACATTCAATAAGGATCAGCATGAAGAAAATTAAACCCACATACAGCGTTGCAATCGGTAAGTTGACGCCAGATTTTTTCTTTCAACAGGCAGTCAGCCTGGGTCGGAGGGAGCGGCAAAGCGCAGCTCTATGCAGAGCAGTGCACAAAACGGGGAAATACGGTACATTTGCACCCCAAAACTGGGAAATACAGAATATTTCCCACTATTGGCAAGAATGACGTGTATTTCCACGTTTTGTAGAAGGCAATGTGGTTTCGTATTTTCAGGCTCGCAGTAAAAAGGACATGACAGTAAAGAAAAAATCTGGCATCCAATACTATATCTCAGGGTGCGCGTATCAGACACCTCTTTGTACAAAGGAAATTCTTCCTGAAGTTCTGGTGCATCCTAAACGTGATATGAAAACTGCTGCGTCTCATTTCCCATTTTTCTCCTCAGAACTAGACTAGTCATGATAGATGTAATACAGCTATTCTTGCTGTAGAGATCTGTTAGTAGAATAATTCAATGACCAATGCCATTAAAGGAAGACATCACGTGCAACTGCGAGGAACCATAAAGCTTCACTATGTCTTCGAGCCGTGAGAAGACTTTTGACTCCCAACTGTATGGCGTTGTGGCCACCGATGGTGTCGTTGAGCAATGGCTCTTGTCGAGCGGTAAAGGAAGTTTCGAGAAAATGAGCTATTCTTGGACTCAGCGGCGAATCAAGTAGGCGTGGTATTAGTTTACATGCACTTGGTGCTTGATTGCAGTGAAATGGAAAAGATAGGGCGACAAGGCGTGGAGGAGGACAGAGACATGCTAACTGAGCATTCAGGCTCTTGCCTTGTTTAAAGTGTCAGGTGGCACCTAAGACAGACATGAAAAGTAATATGATGAAGGTTACGCTTCTTTATATTACAGTGAATAACAATGTTAAGAGGAAATTCATAACAAAATAGGTATGAGGAGATATGGCTTGATTCTAGAGGCAGTTGCACATTCCATCGCCTACATAGTAAATAGTGTGTCACTACTGCGAGAGTTATTAGAATTACACAAAGATCTTGCTGTCTATCTGTCTAATTTCATTCATACGTTTTTCCAATCCAGAAGAGGATCATAGGAGTTCTGTGGAAGTAAATTGCTATGCAGCCATCCTCCTCGGTATTGAGTGTGAACTCCCAGCAGAAGAGGAAGATAAAGATGGGAGTCGTCCTCCCACGAAGGCTAACACTGAGACTGAGGCGAATAACCAACAAAACACTAATGTTTCCGTCAACAAGGTCGTTCAAGGCAGCCACACCCATTCGGTGTTTGTCAGCAACAACACTCAATCGGCAGTCAAGAGCAACAGCGACGATAACTTGGACAGCGGCTCGTCCATTAGTTCCAGCAATACCATCTCCTGTCGCAATGGAGTGTGCACCAACAGCACTGTGATTTGCACCAATGGAGTCTGCGTCAACCACACCAGTGCTGGGGATGCAAGCAGTGGCCTTGGTAATGTCGAACAAATTGTTCTTGATGGTAGTGTTGATAATTTCAAGGATGAGGACGTCCCCGAACCTGACAGTGATGACGAGGTTGGAGACATTGGCATGGCGACTGGTCAGAGTATCAATGAAAAGGAGGAGGACGTGGAACCCATCGAGGAAAGTGATTTGAAGAGTAACCACACCGAAGACGCTGTCGAGGAAGAAACAGTCAGAGAAGAAGTCGAAGGCTTTGAGAGACAGGGTGACGTCAGCTTAAAGGTGGCCGGCGCCTCACGAGTAAACAACCGGTGCGGCGTGCTGGGCGGCCGCGGCCTGCTCGAGGCATTCGGCGCGGCAGCCGCACACGATCTCCTGCCGGACTTGGTCGCCAATTGGGTCACCGGGCACCCAACTCGCCAGGCGGCCTCAGAACACGTGGGCGGCGGGGTCGTCACCAGCACCGTCATCTATTGCTGGATGGCCGCCGTGGTCAGGATGAGGAAGGAGCCTGGGGAAGACAAGGAAGAGGAGGTGGAGGAGATGTTGTGTACAGCCTCACTGGTGCATACAGACCTCGTCATCACCTCAGCGGCATGTACCGTGGAGTAAGTAGCCTTACTTTAGTTTATCTGTGTCTTGCAGCCACGAGTTGCACATGAGCTCGAGGTTGGCCCCGAAGTAAGTTAGGGATATAACGAGTCGGACGAGATTCCAGTCAACTCGATGCCTGAGTGAAATGTGATTCGAGTCGACTCCAATCCGAATTCGGTTTGAAAATTCATGAGCCAGAATGCTGAGAACTGATAGGGTGAAAAATCTAATTTGATTGAAGTTTTGCTACAAACTTTCGGAACAAATAATTATGCAATCATAACCAGTCGAATCCAGGTCAGCGAATTCATAGGAACTCGAATAAAAGGGATTTTTCTGAGGGAGCGGAAATTTTACTGGTTACGCAGCCGTAGTGAACAGGATATGATTTTCATGGAAACCTGGACAGATGGATGATCGTTTGTTCAAAAAAAGGCCAAGCGAGGTGAATCGAATAAATGGTGAGTCCAATGAGTCCCACCCTAACTTAAAATTAGGCTAACAAGTCATGGTTACGATATGTCCGCGACTGGTTTCGATTTTAACGGTGCTTTTTTGCTCAGCCGATTTTTGTCATTTTCGCGGTGTTTTCTGTTTATGCGTGGCCGATTTTGGTCACTTGGGTGCGAAAAACGGCCGATTCTAGCACTTTTGTGCAAAACGGCCGATTTCTATCCAGATGTGCGTGTAAGGCGCGAAGCGCGTGTTAGGTGAGGTTAGGATTTGGTGACTGATTTTCGTCACTTTATATTTTTGCTATATTACTCCTACCCCACGAAGTGGGTATCTAGCGCGAAGCGCTAGTATTGATTATAACAGTTACCGGTTGCATTGAGAATTGACATTTTGGAAAGAGAAGCAATAATATATCCCGGTAAATTATTCATCACAAATCGTATTTCGTGATTTTCATTCCTGCAGGTCAGCTTGTCTAAGAACTGCACTGCTTTAACGGTCCCATGCCTGGTGACAGGACAGGTTAATTTATTGAAGTCAAGTCACCTACTAATAATGTGTTCGCTCGTATTATTAGACACTATTTCCCATTTAGGTTAAAAGGAAAATCCCCGGAACGCTGACGGAAGAAAGAAAATGACTACGAGTCTGAGTCGTGACTCGTCAGAGCACCCTGAACAGGCTCATGTCTATGTTTAGGCCACATTTCGTGGCCTTGCGCGACTGCAGTGGGGTAATGAAGAGGACAAGACGGGGAGCTGTAGGCGGTCAAGGGCTAGGGGCGGCCTTCAAGCATGCCTGTGCAGGGGAGGTGCACGATGATGACTGAGTTGTGTCAGTCTTGCCTTCTTCCACCACAGAAATGCCTGAGTTGTTAGATCTTCTTCGTAAATTTTTCCCTGACAATTGCATACTATTCTGCTATAAGGCCACGCACAGTGGTGCAATGTTGGAAATGAGACTTCGGTTAATTTCGAATCAATCTGCTCCCAAGAGGCTGCGACTAAGCGATCCGCACTGTTATTCGAGCGGCACTCGTGGCACAACAACACCTTCTTCCTGTACTTCATCACGTGTACCTAAAATTGGAGTCAAAAATTTGAATTTAGTCAGAAAAAAGGCCGTCATGGAAACTTGGACTTCAACCCAATTGAGAACTCGCGGGTCATTCTGAAGTCTAAAGTCAGGTAGCGGAGGCCGTCGTTCCTGGACAAACTCCCAAGGTCTGTCTGGAGGAACAGGTAGCTGTACCTGTCTACATGCGTCAAAGGCTGATTAAAAATCTACGATGACAGAGTGTCATTCAGGCCGAAGGTCAGAGTCTAGAAGAGTAAAATGAGAAAGAAAGTAACAATAACTCCCTTTCTCTTCTTTTTCTGACTATGGGCGAAGTTCTGACCCCTCATTTCCTTCATAAAATATGTCATAGCTCCTGTTAGGTAGAATGCCCGTCAGCACTTTTGCTGTCAGGAGTTGGCCAGGACATTATGCCTCAATATCGACCCCTTCGGCTCACCTTTTACAGGTATTGGAGAGGAGAAACCGTGAGCCTTTGTTTTCCTCTTGACTGTATGCAAAGTTTGGACTCCAACGGTACGACCATGCCTGCTCCTACGCATAGAGAAGGTCGAGTAATCGAGAAGTAAAAAGTTTTCCCCTTCACCGACATGGGTGCAATTCCTGCACCCCACAAAACCTCTCTCTACGTACAAGTAGTAGCGTACGTATTAAGACTGTGCGATATCCAAAACTGATCGATATCGCGATTTTCGATGCGATATACTTAAAGCCCAATTTGCTGTCACGATGACACTACTGATGCAAAGAAGATATGATCGTTGTGTGTTTTATGCGCTGTTACTTCAACATCTTCACATTTTTCCTGGCTTTTCTGCCTTGTTTCTGGCCTTCTGTGTGACAGCCCATACGGGCTGCTTCCCAGCATTATCTGCTTCTTCGCTCAGAATTGCATACAACTCGGTATCACACGAAAATCGCGATCCATCTTTTGCTACGGCGATATTCGATACTTGGCAAATATCGTAATGTTCGATATCGACACGATAAATTGCACAGTCTCAATACGCAGTTCGTAGAAGACTGACGTGAAAAGTTTTGGAGCCACTGAGCAGTCAGAAATTGACAGCCTTGTATACGCAAAAGAAGCCAGGAGAACTACGTACACTACTAGACTGAGCATGCGGCGAGAACTGTCAGGTGATGTAATTCCTGGATGTGGAAAAAGTTCGCCTACTTATAGGTCACGATGACCGGATAGATAACTGGATTAAACGATAGGAAAAAGACTTCTCTGCGAACCGTGGTTTTGTTTCTGTCTTAACTTGGGCGTTGAGCTTAACGCTACCCCTGAAAGTCTAGAGTAGGTGCTCAGGCTTTTCAGGTACTTATGCAAAAATATCTTCATTATTAACTAACCTAACCAGGCTTAACTTAGTCAGACCTAACTACTGAACCTGACCTAACCAGACCTAGCAAAAGTTCAGGAGCAAGTCTGCACTGATTTTCAGGGGCGGGTTAAAGGTCTCAAACCTTGTCACACAGCAGCTGACAAACAAGAGCTGTACCTATTAGCCCCGAGCTTAGCTACCGAAGGGAAGGGAAAATTGTGTTAGGTTTCTGGTGCAGCGTGTACAGGGTGATTTTTAAGCACGAAAAAACTCATGCTGTACAGGATGAGCATCATTGGCCTTGAAATAGATCAACGCATAGCTATACTATGAGTGAATGGAATGAAATGGTGCTCACATCGATGGAGAGGAAATTTTGTCGGTTTCAAGATCTATGTTTTGAGCAGAAAATTACTTACTAATGACCGTTAGCAAAAAACAACTCAACACTTGTCGAACCTCAATTAATGCGCTCCAATTTTCTTGTGGAATTAGCACTGAGGAGGAAATGAGAGACTGATACTCCAAAATGAAGCAGTTTTACTCACAACGTATAATGTCTTTCAAATATTGTTTCTTCAAACAGTTCATACGAGTGAAGTTTTGGATGGCTTCCGTCCCTCATGTTGCTTTTTGAGCATTTAAATTTTCACTGGCTCTTAACACAGGTTCCATTTCAGCTTTTAGTGGCTCTTTTAAATGTTCTTTAGATTGACATGTACAGTTATGATGCCAAACCTCTCAAGAGTTCAGCATAAGGTCTCTGCCTTTTTCTTTATGCCATTTTGGAAACAGGGCTATGCGTTATTTGCTGCCAGGTTCTCTTAAAAGGACCCAGATTTAAACCAAACAATATTCATTCTGTAAAAAACATTTTACTTGAAAGCTATGACTTTGGGGTTGATTTCAACAACTCTTTGAATTACTGAGTGAATTACTTTGAATTACTTACTTACTCTTTGAGTGACTGCCTTCAGCTATCCAAAGGTGTGCCCTTCACAGAACATTGGATGGCAGAAATATGCGCTAAACTTAAATGTGCTTGTTTATTCATTCCGGGAACTCAGGACTAAGCTCCTCGCACCTACTCAGACAGACATGTTGCCTGGAATCTGTTTGAGTAGGTGGGATAATGATTGAGTTGATTCTGTAGAAAACGCATGTCCGTTCCTCACTGAAAGTCTTAATCCGATAGCGCAAAAATACCAGCTCGATATCGATCCCTAAGCACCGTGTCGGTACTTGGCTAGTTTTTTAGTTGATTTTGAGATGACAACACCCCTCTGAGATTTCAGTTGAACCCAATAGGGGAATATTAGGCTAGCACAAAACCAAGACTTCAGACCTTCACTGAGACATCCTCCGAGATATGGACAATCAAGCTTTTATTTGTGATTATTTTTACTTCTGCCTCAATAAAATTGGTTTTTTTTTTGTTTGCATTTCAATTGGGTCCAGTCTGCTGACAAGCCCAGCACATTTCATGACGAAGGAAAAACTAAAAATACAATTCGGTACACTTGGAAAACCTTATTGACACTTTGAACGGCATAATGCAAAATGAAGAATGTACTTGACGAGGCCTATTTTTCTTTCTCATTAGTAAGAGAGGAAACAAAAACTTCCTCGAGGGAACACTTCGCTGGGTTGGCCTCCAGCAAAGCAAAAAAGGTCGAGTGGAGTTCCAAACAGAATCTTTGTAAAGAAACTGATTCAAGGCCAATTAGAGCTGTCTTTGGAAAGATGCAATGTTTAGTTAGAACAGTAGGACAGACTGTTGTGCACAGTACGGAAGTGCTGTCTGAATTGGTGACTCCATAAATGCTGTGTAAAAAATTGATGTATTTCTGATTGAGCTCAATAAGTAGGTGACAAAGGTTGAGCTCAAAAATTAGGTGACAAAAGAAGACATGCGCAACTAGACTCACTCCATAATCGAGCTTGAAATTCTAACTTCACGTGCCCTCTTTAGCATAAGTCCTGGCATTGCAATGGCACAGTACTGTGCTACTTTAGAGGCTGTACCCAATTTGTGGTTCCATGAATGATATGGAGTAAAATTACGTCTGGTTAAGCTCAAATTTTAGATAGTAGTAGAAGACACATGGACCTGAAGACGTTTCAGTCTTGAGCTTAAAATTCCAACTACAAGGCAGAGAATTCGTGTACGTCCCTTTCATTTCTTTGCAGCTGCCAACAGGCAAAATATCTATTTGTGCCGTGCGCCAGAGTAGAAGTTGTACAGTTTTTGTGCAAAACTTGGACCTCAGACCTCAACGGCACCAACAAATAACCTCAAACTAACAGTAACTTACTGAGTGATGACGGTACTAAGCCAGCAGCAGCAACAAAGCACCTTTTGCTCAGTGGTTCAGTAGTAGATGGGAAGAATCAAATTGCAAAAACGGAAAACTATGCAAAGACTATGGGTGGGTTGGTGGTCACCACAGCGTCTTTTTTCGGCTCTTACAAAGAAAAGCCTCCAGCAAAAAGTTTGCTCGCACTCCCAGTACCTTCCGGAGGCTGGTATTTCGACCCCACATGGACTGAAGCCAAATAAATTCTTTAGGGTCGGCATACGTTGCCTATTTACGTGATAAAGTACGTACAGTCGGTACTTCAATCACTGGAGCGAGTGTACGCACGTCACGTATGTACCTCTGGCACATTTGTGCCCGTGACTCCAGGGAAAGTGCCAGGAAATCTCCGTATATTGTGAGTACATCCGTCGTGGTTTTCCTCATCTGCTTAACAGCGCTGGGATATATTTATGTTGCCAGTGATTATCTGCACTTCTGCTAATCAGGATTGTGATTAGATGTTCTCCTGAGGTCAACACTTCCTCATAAGGAAAAGAAGCAAGCTCGAGATGACTATTAGGCATTGCTAATAATGACTTGTCTCAGTGGTCGAGGTTGGAAAAAAGATGTCGGCATTGAATCCAGTTGTAGCTGCAGAAACAAGAAATCGGTTCTGCCACAGTGGCCGTACGGACGGGTTGTGAGGCCAGGGAATTAAGGCATAGGATTACTTTGCTGTAGTTTCTGACCTCGGAGGACACAGTTGCACCGGCGTCATTATTGGCCTTGATCATTTACCAGAGAAATCATACGAAAAGTCCATCATGAAAATTTGTAAAACATTTCAAATTATGTCAGCCTCTAAAGCATGGAAAGCACGTTTATCCAGACATGACACAGACTCCTGTAGAGGAATATACATGCAAGATCCGCATCGAGGCAAAAAAAATCAACAGATGCCTACAGTACAGAAAATAACTTGTGTCAAGGACACCTATCTTCGTACAAAATTCCAGCCTCCCGAATAGCAACGTGGAACAAGGTGGGGGTGATGACAAGCGATGGCAGCATTACTAAATTGGACCATAGTCTGTGGATGACTCCTTTCCCATTGTAGCATGACATGCGATGGCAGATTCTTCGGGCAACAACTTACTTTGTCAACCAGACATTTAGTAATCAAAGGCAACTGTTGTTTTCAATCACAGAAAAAACATCGAGTTTTGCGCCTCATTGTGACTCACTGGTTCTTCTCTAACTTCATGTCAAGGTAGCTGATGCCAGAATGCTGAAGGCATGAACATGTCTGATTGACAGATCATCTGGTGGATTCACATGCCAACACCAATCTCAGGGTCTGGAGCGCCATTGTTATTTTTCTGTACCTGTTAGTAGATGCACCTCAAGCCCCAGAAGAGTCTGTTGCTAACCCTGAAGCACAAATTCTTCTGAGATACCAACTTGCTGCTCTGCAGCATTTACTGTTCAATATGTCAAATAAGTCCCCTTCAGATTTTGGTCCAACTGTGTTTGTACATTGAAAAGGCTGATCATCAGACGTTAGTAGAAAAAGGTGATTTTTTTCGTCATGGATTGCTTGTACGACCGCCTTGAACGATACCCACTGAAGCCAGAAGAGGCAGTAAAAGCAGTCAGTGACAAAATCCACTCTTTTGGTGGTCTACTGCTAATGCACGTAAGCAGGTGGAAAAGCTATGTTCGCACTACAATACGAGTAGTTGAAATTAAAATTCTAGGGTGATTTCGCACTACGCAGACTCGATGACCTTCTTCGCAAAGTTCACGTTTGAACTACCAGTGTCATGACAGTAAAAAGAGTCCTCGACAATCAGAGGGCACATTTCGTTCATGAAGACATCCAAAAAAGATTCCAAGGCCTCGATACGCAATGAGCAATGCAGAGCTTTCCTCCCACCGCTTTGAAGAATACGAAACACCATTGGGCTGCCCTGTTATGAAAATTTACTGCTTTCATTGAATATTTTAAAAATCCCTTTCAGGATCCTAAAACAGGGCCTCTCGGACATCCGCGTCGTGTTGGGGGACTCCAATCTGAACATTGATTTGCCATTCGGGGTTCAGACCTTCCATGTCGAAGAAGCTGTCCTCCATCAAAACTTCAAGCCCCATTCAGAGTATCACGACAGTGATATTGGCAAGTATTCCTCTCATTATATGTACCGTTATCAATTTACTTTGCTGAGTAAGTAGTAACTAACTTGCTTTTTCGCGAACGTGAAATCATCTTCGACTTTGGCAACTTTGCCAAATGTTTTAACGCATGGTCTACCGAACATTTTTAACCCATTTGGAGTTCATGTCCCCCAAATGCATCAGTTGCGTTCACATAGTTCATAGAACTGTGCAAGTGAAGTCTGTGGCACTAAAACCAGTTCTTTAGATTGATGGTGCTGAAGGCACATGAGCGGGCGAAGCGCACTTCACACTTAAATGGATCAAAGATCTGATTGAGTTTAAAAATCTTCCTTAAGTCGAAAGATTCAGCGTCAAATGACTCGACTGAGACTGCAGTTAACCGCCACTATTAATGGGAGCAGTGAATAGCATTACGCATAGTACGTAATGCGAACGTGCAGCACACTGCACTGTGTACTATGCCTGACACATCTGTTTCCTCCAAAACAAAGGAAATAAAAGTTGTACGCAGTGACTAAAACGTTAGGAGAACTGACTCAGAGGACTCACAGGGGTGGGTGTATGGGTATGCTGTAAAACAGACCCTCCATCTTGTTCCTTACGTATAAACACTTCGCGTATGACACAAAAGTTCTCTCTAGAAGTAAAGCATCAACCGAGGTGTGATGGGGGCAAATGGGAAGAGAAAATACCCACTGGTGTGTCCTCGTAGTTTCCTCCACACATCTTCCACTGAAATGCATTATTTTTTTATTATTATCATATGTATTCATTCGTTGGCCATCCAGGGTTGATCCGTTTGTCGGGACATGCCGTGCTAGGCAACACTGTCTGTCTGCTCTGCCTGCCCCAAGGAGATCCAGAGGAGCCCCGAAGAGCAAACCCCGATTGCACCGTCGTCAGCTACGGAAAGGCCACAGCGTTGATGGGACAGGACCTCCTTCAAGGTAATGCGCGTGATCAGCTCTGCCGTACATTTCCATAACAAAGCCGGTACTTGTTAATGAGGAAACTGGGCCCCGCACGTGTTATCATACAGTTATGCCCGGTCTATATGAAATGTTCGTCCTCCCATGCAGTAGAGTGCATTCTTTCGTACATAGCTGCGTTGATGAAGCGCGGTGTTGTGCATAAATACCTAGAAAGTAGTGATAAGACTTTTATGTAGTCGCTTGCCTTCTCTCCGCGACTAAGACTATCGGCTCTTTCCCCACCTCTGCTCTAGTGCTGATCACACCTGCCGCATTGCAACAACATAACTCAATTCACCGTGAAAGTTCTCTGCCAAATAAACATCAATGTCCTCTACTACGGCAAAAAGTTTACGCACTTGCATCTGACTCGTGGGGAAAAGAAAAGACACAAGCCATAATCTTAGTAGACCTAACTGAGTTGTAATTTTGAAGTTGAAGGGACTTTTTTTTTAGCTTTGAGTCATTACGTACTTTCCGAGGAATGAAAGCATACTGCCAGTGCATTGTAAGGTTGCTCTCCAACCTTGGGCCAGAACTTGGTGCACATAGAGGACAGCCCACACAAGGCTGATGGAGTCCATGTTTCTGAAAGGTGTGACATATGTGTGCCTCTCTATATGGTGGTCATCCAATAATGGTCTTAGGGATGTTGTGCATGGTGGCCCAGAACACACGCCAAGTTTCGCCCTCTTCTTGGTCTGCGCGTTTTAGCGAATATGACACTGCTTGAGCCCTCCTCTTACATTGCTCTGCTAGTACATACAGGATGAGAGTGGCAAAACCAACAACGAACATGGATGTCTCTGTTGCTGTTGGACTTGAGCAAGTTGGCCCACGAAAATTGTCAAATTTCAATAGAGCAATGATATTCCGACTCACCCCTGGAGAATGTCCGGAGTTGGAAGCCTTCGATACAACGAGCCTTGATACTAACTGGACTTTGCTAGCGGTCTCGAAATTAAGTATATTCATTTCACTTGGCCACCAAGCTTTATAAACGAAGCCAAAGTAAAGCATGATGGAACTTTGACTCCAGACTATTGTTCTAAAACGTCATTTATGAGATTTGCGCAAACAATCACGCACTATGTGTATGCGTGAGGGTGGGTGGATGCATGGGCAAGTTTTCACAATGACCCCCACCCTTTCGTCAAAGAGACATCCCCCTGAAGGTGAATGAATTATTGATGCCAGCGAGCTCCCTCCAGGCAAGTTAGACATCCCCCTTGAGCCCACACAAGACTATTGCAAAAGTTGTTTGAAGGTCTCGCTTAATCCCTATTTTCTTGCTCTCGCAGCGATGCCTGAAGTTGCTCGAACCATCGGTATCCTCAGGAAGGCATCGTTCCCCATCCTACCCCTGTCCGAGTGCCGCGGAGAATACCCGGGAAGCGACGCGCTTCCGCCGCGGGGAGAATTTGTCTGCGCCGGTGGAAGAACCGAGGGCGAGAACCCGTGGGAGCAACAGGGTGACGGGAAAGAAGAAGAAAAGTGTTACGTAAGATTCCATTATGAGCCAAAGTACCATTAAGCATCACTCTTCACAAACAGTTACGAGAGTGATAACGATTAATTGCCGCCGTCTGAGCTGAGGGACACCATTCTGGCGTGTAAGCACTGGCGAAGAAAAGTTTCTGCTTTGAGAGACTTTTGCTTTGAAGTCAGAGTGCGAGGGAGAAGCTATAGAGGGAAAAACGTCGAATGAATCATATTTAAAGGCTCTTCTTTTGAGTGCGTCAAAAGAGACCGGTAAAAAGAACGGGAAAAAAAGGAGGAAGCCAAGATCCTCGCAGAAACTTTCCTCACTCCAGGGTGGATGGTGAAGTTTCTTGAATGACACAGAGGCCGCCTCAGCCGAATCAAGAGCTAAGTCTCATGAAATCAGTGCACTGTAGAAGGTTGCGACAGACGGCCTCTGTCAGGACGTCATGGGTGTGACATGACGTTTAATCTGTTGTTCGAGCGATGTCTGACCGACTTGCTGTGCATAGTCACACATTGCCCACGTGTATTGAAGGGCTTTCTAACGTCCCGAGTTGGAACCCTATACCCATTACTGGGCTTTGACGTCCCGAGGCCGTCACGCCGAGGGACGTCTAGGCACCCGAGGGCAGGAGAGTTCGCAGGGAGAACACGTTGTTCACTTAGGCAATGGTAATTTGTGGTCTAACACCATGGCTTTCTGAATACATCGTTCCACTTTATTTTTATTGAAATTGACTAATTTGTCTGAAAGTTGAGTGTGCCGCCGAAGAGCTGCGAGGATCAAATGGGCCGCGTGAGTCACGACAGCCCCGAGAGTGTCCTATCTCGCTACTGCTGGGGACAATCTGTCGATGAGTTTTGTATACCTGTCAAAGTGTCACCCTGTCGCTCTCTTTTCGTTGCTTCACTGAACCTAGCCACCTCTCACGGACCCGGGGTTTTTGCATGCTTACTCATAGCGCTGGAGGGCCTGGGGAGTGAATCCCGGTGGAAATGGTGGGTCAGGGGGTCCGGATTC
>JAAUXU010070290.1_pt1 | contig 65471 bp, 53 predicted proteins | sample 7278151 | NCBI WGS metagenome assembly JAAUXU01 (sample SAMN14350113, study PRJNA611818) | marine sediment metagenome | isolation source: surface marine sediment (1.8m) | place: French Polynesia: Moorea | collected 2018-08
ATTATAAGGTCATTCAAGCTTCCGTGTAGATCGGCGCTCGCACCCCATCCCCCAGCTCTGCACGTTCAGGATCTCACCAAACGCCTGCCACCTCTGCCTTCACCCTTTTCATATGGTGTTTTTATGGGCATGAAGAAACGCGTGCTCTAAAATGTGCAAACGTCTTTGAAGGGCTTCCATAAAGCGCTTTCTTTTTATCTCTATTAATCTTGTTGAGGTGGAGAAGTAGAAGTGAGAAAAGCAGGAAAAGATTTCTCTCTGTGTAATCATGTTGATATGAGAGAGCTCATTGTTCCCCTATCTTCTCTCCTACCTCTTTTGTCTGTGTGTGATCTGACTTTGACACCGATAAGTAAGTAAAGGCTCCGCAGAGCCCAGTGGAAAGATGGGGTGGGAAAGGAGGAAACCAATCACGCTGAAGGGGCTCTCCAAACTTTTATTCTTCTTTTGTCGGAAACCGTCCCAACCAATTTTCTTTTTCTGTACTACTCGTACTGCATACCTTGGGTACCACCCCAACTCCATCATGAGAGTGAGAGAGAGACTTGAGTACTACTTTCAGTTATTACTGCTGGACTCACCTTCAACATGAAATGTACATACGTCGTGCTTATGAAGGACTTAAACATGGTTCAGCGTCCTCCATTGTCACTCTGGGAGTGATGGTGTTTTCCCCAGCGTGACACATGATGGTTGAACAAAGTTTTTATGGGCCCTTCACCTTGTTCCTTGGGGGACCATTTGACCGATTGAGGTGACGAGAGCAGACGAATCTTATCTCTGAGGTCTTCACACACCCATTAAACAGAGACACTGACTGTCACATCCCCCCTTCCCAAAAGTACGGCCCTACCCACGGCCGTACATATACCATGCGCACAATACAGTACAGCGCGCGTGGGAGTGCTCTGATGACGTTGAAAACCTTGACTCCTCTGGAGACCCTGAGCAGGGTAAGATTTTTCTCTCTTCCATAGTCCCCTCGAGAGGCAAACAAAAAATTCTCCGTGACCCATCAGGCGTGACGAGAGATGCCAAAATAAAGAAGGCTACAGTCAAATGTCGACTCAACCCCATTTCATAGAAGGAGAAAAAGCCTTTCTCCCATTTATGCTTTGCAGTGTGTGTGTCAAAAAAGATGATCACCCACGGCCCTCACTCAAAACTGAAGAAGGGGAGATGACTCTTCAGCCACAGTGAAACAAGGAGTGCATTCCACCAATGTGATCGACCCTCTTTCCTCACACGTACCACGTACTATATGAGCCATACGACAATTCTCCCTCTGCAAAATAGTGTATATCACTCCTCTACTAGACTTTCCTTTTCCCTCCCTACATCCTTTGAAAAAAAAAAGTGTCGCATGCTCTGGCAGCAGCCGATTTCCGATCGTAAAAGCTGATTAGTATTCTCAGAGTGTGTGATCGCTAAAAGGAATTCCTCAAACGGTGCAGCCTGCAAAGTATCTAAAGGCTTTCCTCTCTTTCCCCTTAGATTCACTTCAGTCGCGAAATAAGTGGGGAAAAGGAGAAATGTAAGGAAGAAGGCCTCTTATTTGTTCTACTGAGGCATTTGTCCTTTGCACAGTAGGTGCATAGGGAATTCCAATTTCTATGCGTGAGGGAACATCCATGAATTTTATTTATTTTCCGCAATCATTCGTGCATGGGTGGCGGGCGAGGGGAGAGGGACCTCAATTGTGTGCTTGATTCGCGCGAGGGTGAGAGAGAGACAGCCAAGAAGTAAAAAAATACGTACGTAGGGAAAGAAACATTTGCCTTTTCGATTTCAGGCATCAGTGCACTCCAACGTGGACACGATTAGAGCGGACCACGTGTTACTTTTGCCATGATTTACGCACGTACGCACTGCTGCCAGTGGACGTACATAACTTTTGGGTAATTCTAGTGACCAAAGTTGAAGGGCCAGAGCTTCAGTTGCACCGCTTGACACGAGCTGATATGGGCGCGTACCTGTGCATCGCATCCAATGGGATCCCTTCGCCAGTGTCCAAACGCATCATGGTTCACGTCCACTGTAAGTTCAATTCAAGCGTGTTTTTGTGTCAGTGAATTATATCTTACGGGTACTTTCAGTCCATCCGTTAGTGAAGGTGCAGAGCCACATTGTGGGCGCTTACGTGGGCTCCAACGTCACCCTGTCGTGCACCATCGAGTCTTCTCCCAAGTCGGTCAACATGTGGATGCGCGACGGAAAAGACGGATCTCGTGAGTCAGAGGTTGCGTGATCACGCGACAATTTTTCCGAGGTTTCGGCCGCTTGTGCCTGCTTCTGTATTTGCAAAGGCAGTGGGAACCGATTCTGATTGGCTAAACGATTCTCAAGTATTCTCATGAAGAGGAGGGGGGGGGGAAGCGAAAAGGCGTCATCACAGTTTGTGTTTGGGGGGTCCGCATGAAATTGTGCACACAGACCAGAATTCGGACCAAGTGGTTGCCAAAAGTAAAAAAAGTGGGATCGATTGACGGTTAAAGGCTTTAACTATGAATCGCAACTCTTAAAATTGTCCAAACCATCCTCAAAAACGTGCAATGTGTACCGCAAATACCGCAACAGTGTAAACTCTGATGTGGAATCCCCAGTCCATACAGGGGAGTTTTGAGACTGACTCACGGTTGTGGCATTTTGGCACCGCCGTCATGTAACTGGTCGAAACTTGCGGCACATCGTAAGATTCAGCTGAATCTCCTTGAACGTTTGCTGTGCCTGTGTCTAAAATCGTACTACAATAAGAGGAGGAGGAGGAACAGAACTGTGCAACTGTGCAATTTTTTTCGCCTTGGGCTTGCAATTTCTAAGAAAATCGACTTTGCTGGCAATCGTGTGTCCCGCTCTATCCTTAGAGGGGGCAGCAACGTCTCCTCCAAGAAAATGAAGCACTACCAGAGCCGCAGTCGCAGGAGGATTTTCTCACTCAAGAGAACTTGGTATGTAGATCATAATAGTTAGATCCTTCGAAACCTTTGGACACTGTTGGAAAGCTTCAGGTGTAGTAATCGAAATATCAATAATAAATAACGATCAAAATGGGCAGCTCTTCGTAAAAGAAATATTAAAAATTTCTTTTTTGGCTCTTTGTCTTTTTCACCATGCAGAGAGAAAATAAGTGGAACTAGAGCAAGTTCAAAAATGACAGTTCTTAGAGAAGAGTCTTAGCTTTCCACAGAGACGCAAACAACTTGTGTACTGTGCAGGTCAATCCATTCCAGAGATATGGATGATCGAATGACGTTGCCCGCGTGCCACAAGATAGCTTGGCACAGTACCTGTATCTGTTATTACCATGCAGTACCTGTTATTACTGTGCTATATTTGTTGCAGTCAGACACGTCAATCCAAGCAACAGTCGTCGCAGCCGATTCCAGACCCTGGAAATCGAAAAGGCCCCTTACATCCACGTTCACACGCTCCTGATCATGGACGTGAGACCCACGGACTTCGGAAACTACACCTGCTTCGCCAGGAGCTCCGTGGAGACGGCAAAGGAGGTCGTCTTGCTACAGCGTGAGCTTCCCTCATTTGTGGTCGGTCGGAGCAAAAGCGCGACGAGTTGGCTACTTTCCCTCTTCCTCTTCCAGGTATTTATCCGCCGTCGACCACCACCACCCGACCTCGGCGTCTTCCACCGCCCAGAGACCGGGACATAAACGACGTGTACTACAACCGGCGGCGACCGACGGGGCTTCCTCACCCGACGGCTACGCAGCCGCCACCGTCTCGCTACTACGAGGAAGACTTGCATAGGGACGAGTACTTCGACGACGACTCCTTCTACAACCACAGAAAGGAGGAGAAAGACTTTGAAAATGGACTTTTCCCGTCTTCAGGTGCAGTGCCAAGTCCCTTGGGTTTCTCAACCACTGTTGCAATTTTCCTGTTGCAAAGGTGGATTTTATTCCTACAGTAAAAGAGCCTCTAGTATAGAAAAAGTTCTCCATGTTGCTGGTTAAATCATGTTAACTCTATAGGCTGCTAAGAAGCATGAACGGGGCGTTTGTGCTGTACTTGTATGGAACTTCTCAATATGCACATGGTAGCAGGCGTGAGCACCAATGCATGTGTGGTTAGCACTTATGAGTAGGACCCTGGCTTGAATGTGATTTTGTCACAGACTGCCTATACCACCGCACTGCCTCTTAAGTCAGTAAATTTTATTCAGTGCCACGGTATGAACAGTCAGAAACAAAATCACATTTAAATTAGGGTTCCTTCGAGTGCAGACGCGAATTCTTCCCAAGTTTGTGTATTTTGTGTGGCAATGGGGTGGCGCAAAAAACTAATCTTTCTTAAGAAATTGGCCAATGAACAGTATGTTTCGAAAGTCCAGTTTAAAAGGTTAGCTTCACGCTTATTATAGCACTCACAGAGCTCATTTTGGACATTAGCACTCACCATTCGACGCCTGATCTCGAACCTTTGATGGATATGAACAAAAATGGCTCACATTTTGACACAGGAATCAATTCAGATACTAAAAACGACCCTGGCGCTGTGCCTTGCGCACTGCATATGTATAAAAAGTAGTGTAAGATACCTGCAAGTTTTTTGAAACTACACCCAGACGTTATGTAATCTTGATCTTTATTCTGTCTTGCGTTCTCACTCAAAGCTTTATTCTCTGAGAGTTCGGCTTTCTTTCCCTACAGGAGCACTTCTGTGCAGCGCACGTGGTGCAGCGACTTCACTTTTTGTGCGTGCACGCACACATGTGCTGCACATCCTATTAAATGTTAAAAAAAGTCAAGCACTGATCGGTACCAAAATTAGCTCTGTAAGTGCTGCGGTAAGCGAGGAGCTGAAAAACGAGCACCGGACTTTCGAAACATACTGTATGCAGATGATCTACAGATCAAGTTGATGTTACGCCAACACACTGAGCCGCATCTTGATAAACTTGAGTGAGTGCAAATATTGAAGAAAAGAGAATACAATTTAAGGAATTAAGTGGTTGAACCCAGTGGCAAAAGTGGTGTGCAACAGACCTTTTGTAGTTCTCTTGTCTGCAATTCTCTCCTCCACATCGGTAAAGCGACAAGACATCTTGGACATCCTGGTTTTCATTGTTCTCACAAAAGACTGTTATTTTTCCCGTTGTACAGATCATGTGTGTTGACTTCAAACTCAGCGAACAATCGAAATTATTGCCTTATCAAGTCAACAACGTTTTGCGGCATTTTTGTTCAAGTAAAAAAGCAAAGATGCCGGAAGAATTCGCGTCTGTATGGTACTTATGGGTAAACCCCCGTACATGACAAGCATAGACCCTTCTCTGCCCCTAGCGGCTATATGAACAGAAATACCAAGTTATGTTGGCCATATCAGTATGTCTCAACACGCTTATGAGGAACTGCAGTATGACATTCACATATACTTCCTGTAAAACGCAACTACTGTGTGCTAATTCGTTAGAAATTATCAACTCCTTATGTACGAATAACCACGGTGATGCATAGATGGACAAAGACGTAGTATTGTTCGAGTATGTGGTACAGCAGAGGCGCACCAATCTCTTCCTTCTCTGCAGCAAATTTACATTGACATTCACGCAACTTTGATTTTTCGCTGCTCCGCCTCAACCGCTCCTTATCACCCCCCTTCATGGCATAAACTACCCAGTGTAAGGAGGTTGAGTCCGCAGAAATACCGGTAGTACTTTCACTTTATCTCCAGAATTAGCAAGGATTCCTACTACTTCTTACCTGCCTAGGAGAGGCAACTGTCCTGTGTGCAGCGCTGTTGTCGAGCGTCGGCCCGAGCCGAGCTTTTTCGAGCTTTGGAGGTTTTCCGTCCAACTCGACTGAGTTGAGCTTCTTCCTTCAGCTCCAATGAAGCAGAAAGTTTTGCATTGTCTTTTGGTGGGGCGTAGGTGAACAATAACTAGGGCTGTTATCCGAGCCTAGCCGAGCTGTTATCCGAGTCGAGCTTCCCTGAGCTTTGGAGGTTATTTTGTCCAGCTGGACCGAGCTAAGTTTTTAAATTTTCCAGCTCGACCGAGCTAAGTTTTTAAGTTTTCCAGATCGGCTCGGCTTGAAAAGAGCACGCATAACAGTCCTACTCTTGTCCCTCCATTTCACAAATGAGCTAAATTGTATGGTGTTCTGATGTGATGAATATGGATTCACGTGAGCCACCTTCAGAAGAGTGAAAAAAGCAGCATCTCAAAGTTTATAAAGTAGTCTAAATGTGTGCTATGAGGGTGTAACTTTGACACACTCAAAATACAACCGATCCTCAGTTTACGTTTTATTAGGCTTAATGAGTGTTTGAAATTTGTTCTAAAGATGTCTCTCACAAGAGAACTCTTTCACCAGCAGTCTTGGATATGCTCATGCAAAACCTTCATTGGTGGTTGGCTCTTCACTTGGTTACCTTACCATTTCTCTAGATTCATGCCAGGACTAGAAGTTTCCTCTCCCCGTTATATTGGTAGCTGTCGTTGGCCATTGCCCACCTAAGAAGCCTTTCACCCACGCATCCTAAAGCAAGGTGGCAACCATGCACTAATTTTTTGGACGAATTACCTACACCTTTCTGCTGTAAGTGGTGAAAAATCTTCGATGTCCGAAAATGCCTCAAATCCGAGGTGACTGACTTCTGTGTGTAAAACCAATACCAATACTTTCACAACCTGAAACATGTACTTGAGCTTTAACGTCACTCAAGATACTGGACAGAAGCAGCTTAGTGAGCACACTCGAAGAACAGATAAGTTGTGAGCATCACGTCTATGTAGAGGTCTGTTTCTGCGGAATCAACCCACCTATAGTGACTTCTTGCAACAGTAAATCGTGTATCTTAATAACGTGGTGTGTATATTTTCTTTGGATACTAGTTTGTGCATAAAGTCAAAAATATCAACAATTATTGTTTGGCCTTGGTTTCGAGACCATTGCAGCTGTACACAATACTTTTATGTAAAGACATAAAAGAGAGGCGAATCATACAGAAAAAGACAGAATTATAATTTACAAGGTTGTTGTACTAACTGGGTGTTTCTCTTGGATCGCTACACTGTTACTGCTATCTTTTATGATAAGAGTTGATGACAGAGGAACACGAGATCGTTTAACAAGCGCAATAATAAGTACGTATGAGAGACTTTACCATACATGTTCACTGGAGGATATAAGAAAGACTAATCCTTGTCGCGTCTTGCCAGTTAACGTCCTTCTTTCTTAAGTTGTCAAAAATTGATGAATGCCCTGGTCGACCTCAAGATCATGGAGCCTTTGTTGTACTTAAATACACATACTGTATTCATGCCCACTTCCTGATGTCAATACTCCTTACACCGTATTAGGCAGAACTGTCTTTTACGTATATGTGACTGATGTTGCCGGTGGTAGGAGCCCGATATGATGGGACAAGCTCTGGATGGGCGAATGACCGGTGCTGGGTGGCGTAGGCAGCGCGGCTGACACGGCCGAGACCGCGGCCGCAGCGTGGTGAGCGTGCGCGTGTGCTGCGGCGGCCGCATGCTTGTAACCCATCATGTTGGCATGCTGGGAGTACCAATCGGCCAGATACTGCGGCTTTACATCGAGTGAAGTCGAAGAAGACGCTGCCGCTGCCGAGTATGTGTTGTGTTGGAGTAAGTGGTGATGGTGGTGGTGGTTTTGCTGCTGGTGATGATGTGGCTGCTGGTGCAGCTGTTGTTGATGCTGCGAAGTGGGAGTGATGGCCGAAGGCGCCGTTGATGACGGAGGTGGCGGGGACAAGTGGTGATGATGGTGATGGGCTGACGGCTGTTGAGGCGGCGGCGAGTGCGCTACAGCCAAGGGGTCGATGCCCCCGCCGTTAGCGCTGGTGGGAGAAGCCGCGGATGTTCCACCGTTGGTCTCAGGGGTGTGCGTGGAATCCTCATCACTAGCGTAATCGTCAACAAGAACGGCATCTTTGCCATGTACCTGGAATTAATAAATATAAAGTTTATTCTCCATGTGTCTAAGAATACGAACTCTATGAACTCTATGTACTCTTTCGCAGTTTGCATATTGCATGACTCTCGTGTATTTGCAGGGCCATCCAAAAGCAACACACTTGTTGTAAGGAAAGTCAGTTCTTGACATGTACCTGGACTGGAGCATTGGTTTCAATGCTCCATTAAGGTTCTGGAGTTGGCTGAAGAGAACTTCATAAAAGCTGGTCTTAAGTCTGACACTGAACAATACAGTTAAAGACATTGCAGCAGCAATGAAGGAGGATCGATTGTTGAACTGACCCCAACCTCTCCCTTTGTAAGCCAAGCTTTCATCGCTCATGCATGACCATGACTTAATACCACCGAGAGAGAACTACAGAAAACTTTTTAATCCTTTAAGTGTCTGTGACTTCGTTCCATCAGCGTCACTTCGTAACAAAAATTCAGCTTTTGGATGATCCTCTGTAAGCATTTACACTTTGCGATACAGTATTGGTATATGATCCTGTAGTTAGATTAACTACGAATGGACTGATGATTCTTATCTTCTGCCTTATTGCTGCACCATCTCAGACTTTTAAGCGAATTTATTCCAAAAAATGCAATCCCCCTGAGACCATGTCCATTAACAGGGCTTGTTTTTTGACCAAGTTGTGTTGGTCAGGTTGGCAAAATCCTGATGATTGCAAGCAGGTACCAAATGTGCTCGTCCACGTGAAGGACCTTCTTCAAAGGCCCCCCTTTTGATCCCGTGAATATGTGCCAAGCTCCTAAGGTTTCGAGATTCCGCGCCAAGCCTAAGCTGCTACCAATCTTGGCTCTATTTTCCGCAGTGGTATCCCATACAGTAGTAGGTACTCATGTAAGTAGAAGAATATGGACGTTGCACTAATTCTTACCTTCATGTGCTTTCTTAGGCTGGAGGGATGCGTGTACGACTTGTCGCATCCGCGCACCTTGCAATTGTAGGGTTTGTCTGAGGTGTGCACGTGGCTGTGCTTCTTGCGGTCGCTCGAGTTGGCGAAGCGTCGATCGCACCCGTCAAAGTCGCATTTGAACGGCTTCTCACCTGTAATAGAAAAGTTTAAATCTCAGAAGAGAATAACAAGTATCCTTCTGGCCGCTTGCCGTCAACACATCGATCAAGCGAAAGAGTCAGAGGACCTACAGTACTCCTACCCCTGGAATGAAGAAAAAGAAGACACCATTGGAATGCCGAAGTAAACAATAGCGGCCAATTTTAGTCGAAATATTTCGAAACGCTCATTAACGCTGAGATTCATGGTTTCTCCCTCCCTCCCGGCCGATCTGTCCCTGTAAATTAACTTTTCGGATTTGGTTATTTATCCCTGTGGCTGAGGATTCTTCTATAAATAGGCCTCGTCTTGCGGCGAGCACGTGGATCTAATTCTGTGGGCCAGTTTTTTACGTATACACGCTGCTTTTTTTTCCCTCTAAGCTTCTCCTCCAGTAATTTTGCTGCTATGCAGTCACTGGCTCAGTGGTGGCAAGAGCGGCTCTTAGGGCTGTATAAACTTGCAAAACTCGATAAATTCTACCCTACGTAGAAGTGTTAGCCTAGTTACACGCTTCTTAAGCAACTCCGGTATTGGTGTGGCGTATATATCAAGTGGGGAGAAGACAGCAAGGAATGTGGCTGCTGGGTTCTGACTGGCTGGTTATGAATTGGGCATTCCTTTGGGCCTCCCGTGGCTTTCAGAGCTGCTGCTTCTGCAGAAAAATCTTTAAGGCATTTGCCTCATATTGCTTGTCGGCAGGGGGGCGGAAAATAGAAGAAGAAGTCTGGACACTGATCTCCATTCTGGTAGCTTCTGAGCTTGACCCACACGTGTTTATGTGAGCGAGCGCGCCTTGTAACGGTTATTATCTAATGACCGATATGAGGAGAAAAAAAGATTCTCTTTTCCAGCTATTTTTCATGCTCCTTGGCTATATTCTGCTCGCTTTTCTCCCGGCGGAATCTATCAACAAGGAATTAGAATCTTCAGCCCGAGATTTCCAGTCTAATCCGTCTACTAAATGACTCTCTTCTGGCCTACCGCCGACCCTCACGGGAGTGGTAAAGTAGTACAGTACTTAGAGGGGCGGAGGATAAGTCGATCAAAGTAACAGATCCTTTACTCGATCAGGAAATGAATCAACTCAAACAATGGATCGAATTCCCCTAGGAAGAAGAAGCTCATTGGGGTGGAAGCCTCGAGGAAGGAAAGAGTATAACTGGCAGTATAATTTTTCACGGCCAATAGTCACTCCTCGTGCTGCTACACAAATCTGAGTTTCCTCCGTACATGTGCCCGGTAATGACGTTTAAATGCTTCTCATCTGACCGTTGGACTGATGATGTTATTCTAATTTCTCGCTCTGCCACGTACGCACTCACTTAGTAGTTGGCCAGACACTGGTGCGTGGCCCCCCTCGGGGTCTTTTGACCGGAAGAGGTCCATCTAGCACGGAGCACATTTGTCCAGGGGATTGGATTACTCTCTCTCTCTCTCTCTCGCACTCACCCACACATACGCACGCGCTGTTGCTGCTGCCACATAGGGGGTGGAATTTCATTCATACGAGGAAGAAGAGTATGTGGGTGATAGGGCGATCTAACTATTCGTGAAATTGCAGTTTCACTGCTCTTGATCTCCAGCAATTTGCTCCGCAAGAAATAATGAATGTCTTCAGGCAGATCTGTTACTCCCGGAGAGCTCGGGGAGGGGAGCGAACAGAGGTCTCCTTGTCTGCTCGCATGCGTGTGTTTGCTGCCTATCATCAGGGATATTAGCGTGTGGAGGTTTATTTTTCCAAGAAACCAAGTTTGCATAAAAAGAGCTGCTGCTGTTCTACGTATTTAGGGAAGCAGAGAAAGAGTGACAAATTGAACGACAGTTTTTGGGTTTACGACTTCCAGGATCGTTGAGCTTCAGAAACAAACCCCCACGCCAAAGATTTACGACGTTTCGAAAACGCTGCTTTCTTTTTTTCTGTAAAAGTGAGTCTGGCACGTGTGCGCAAGGGCCAAAACGGTAATATTCGTTACTACCCGCCAGCCACCGCTGACTGTTCTTTTCAAAAAATTAGGCGGAAGTTGGGCATAAAAGGATTGAAAAGAGACCGAGTACGATGGAATAAAAACACACAACTTACCAGTGTGAATGCGTTTGTGGATTTTGAGGTTTTCAGAGCGTGCAAAGACCTTGCCACAGCCCGGGAATGGGCAAGGGAACGGCTTCTCCCCGGTGTGGACCCTGATGTGGTTGACCAGCTTGTACTTTGCCTTGAAGGGACGTCCCTCTCTCGAGCAGTTCTCCCAGTAGCAAGTGTGGTTGGAGATCTCAGGGCCACCAACATGTTCCACAGTGATGTGGGTGACGATTTCATGAAGGGTGCCGAAGATTTTGTTGCACGGCTTCTTCATCAGAGGATTGTCGGGATCAATCCAGAGGCAGGTCATTTCCTGCTTGATGGGGTTGCGCATATATCTAAAAAACGCACCCGGCGCGTGATGAGCAGCCATGCCCATTCCATTCATATAGGCTGTTGGATACATTTGATTCGCTGCCGCTGCACTGCCCATTTGGTGCCCGGACCAGTCGGCCGCCATCCCAGCGAGCCTAGCACCGGTCATGCCCTGCATCGGGTCATGTAGACTGGAAAATGGATCACCCGAGGTATGAAGTCCCGTCGAGAACATGGAGTGTCCAGCATGTGCAGCCTCGGCCGCTGCATAGTCTCTCCTGAGAAAGAGGTCTCTGGTAGCAGCGTATGGACTCTGTCCAGCAGCCAAGTAGCCGTTCTGCGTGTAACTTGGTACCGTTGCAGCGGCGGCAGCAGCGGTGGCGGCCGCCGCCGACTCCATCGGGGAGTGAGTGGGCGAGAGCTTTAACGCAGAGGCCATGGGACCAGCACTCTGGACGTAGGGGCCAAGCATGCCGCACATAACACGAGTCTAATTCTCAGGTTTTTTCCCCCTCCTCTGGTGAGTAGGCCCCCTCCAACTCGTACACGCGTACACACAGCACGCGTATTTGTGACGCAGCAGTTGGCAGACGTATACACACACTCACACACGCACACCGTGGTTGCGTATGAATTGGTCGGATGCAAAAGTCTCTCCTTCTTCGTAGATATTATCTTTCACGTCTTCCTTGTTCGTCTCCGTAGTCCCGGCGCGTCTCGCACCGGGAGAGCTCTGTCAGGAGCCTCGGGAGGTGGAAAAAATCTGGGTCTGACCTTGCCGGGCGCCTCGGAGAGACTGCGGCGAGCCGCACGCGGCGATGCCAGCAGGATCAATCCGCGGGGATGTGGTTACCACACGGCGGGCGGGCCAAAAAGAAAAGCAGCAGCGAACGGGCGTTCGCGGCGCGGACGCCGGCTGAAAGTAGAGAGAAGCGACGGTCCGAGCCGGTAGCGTGCGCGGCGGAGGCGTAATTTGCCGTGAAGCACGTTTCTCCATGTGCGCAACAACAACGGTGCTAATGACCCCGGCGTTTTGCCGGGTGTGTGTAATTATGCGTGCTTAATGGCACACCTTATGATTCGATCGAGGCAGGTACTAAGAAAAGCGTCCCCGGCGCGTCTGCCAAGGCTGAGGGCGCATTTCCAAGGTATCGGTTTCTTTCCACCGGGCGTCGGCTTGGGCGGCGTCAGCGGCGGCGCTCCGATTGGTCGACTGATTCGTGTGTACAAAAGCTCTCCTCTTGTTTTCTGCCAACATCATCGTTGTCGGCTCTGGCAGGTACGTAGGAAACTCTTTCTCCCTCACTCACGCACTGCAAGTGTGTGTCTGTTGAGACAAGTTTTTGCTGGCCAAAACTTTTGGCGAGAGGATGATGATCACACCTGAAAGGCGTTCTCCTTCAGACTGAAGGAGGAGAACGCGCGGCGCTGGCCGGCTCAGCTGCACTGGAATTAATCACGTGGGTATTGTCGACCATGGTGCGGACTGTCACGGCCATTGGTCGATGCCAAAGATGAGGAGACTGAGAAACAAGGGAAAGCACAGTGAGAAGGCCTGAACTTGCGCCCTGTGAGGCCATTTTGTACAGGTAAACACTCTCTCCTTCTTTTTCACGTCAAATGCTGAAGCCTGCAGACGTAAATTGCTTATGAAAAGTCGCTCTTCCTGCAGAAGACATCACACAGTTTGTCCGAAAATGGATCCCCCTGCGCGGCTTGCGAGGGAGGGGCCAAGGTAGGGGGTGAGGCTCCCATAGAGTCGCTGCCGTGTGCAGGGTATGTAGGATGTAGGCCCTCGTTGTAGTAAAAGTCGTCCGTGTGCACACGCACACGTGCACAGCATGTGAGAGAGGGGACACAGCAGGAAAGACGCTTCGCACCTTTGGAAGCCCCAGCGCATAACGCCAGGTGAGAGAGCTCAATTAATGGCAATTTCAACCAATTAGGTAACTTATCACTTCATCTATGGCCAAAATGGAGATACGCTTATTGGGTGGAGAGCGCATGTAGCAGTCCACTGGTTGCTACAGTGGTACAATCCAATAGTGCAGTGCGTTGTAAGCTGCACCTACGAGTACGGAGTGTGCAGTGCAGACTGGTCTTCTGTCCAAGTCAACGTCGGTACTTGGACTGACTGAGTATGTCAAGAATTAATGTCGGCTTCCAAACACTCCTCGAACTCCATGGTTCTCGTCTATTAGAACCACCACGGAGAGCGGCACCAGCCAGTCAGTACAGCACAAGAACTGAGACCCTGCAGGAAGCGTGACCAGACGTAAGCAGACGATGCTTGCTTCTACAGATGGAACAGTTTAAAAGACGACATCAATTTCTTCACAAACTGCATGCTCTAGACTTCATTCCGCGGAGATCTCATTAAAAGTGGCGATTTCGCGCACTGTGTGACGCAAGGAATTGGACTGAAAAGCTTCTGGAGGCTCCGGTTGCCCGAAGAAGAGAGGAGAAGACAATTGCGTTGACAAAGTGCCTGTAATCGAGACCGGGCTTAAGACCCGGACAGGCATTGTCGAACTTGTTCAACAGAGGACCACTTTGAGACCCATAGGTACAGCACGTACATCTTCCTTTGACGAACACGTGTGGACTGACGAGTGGGGTTGTTGCAATAAATGCTTCGATTATCGAGACAATTGTGGCTGGCCTATCCTCCTTAACGTAATGCCAGACTATTAGAGCATTTCAATCGAAAGCTTTTTTTCTCTCTCTCTTTGAGAGAGACAAATCAAAGCGAAACCGCGCGCGATTCAGCGATTTTGAAAAGCGAGGGACAGTTGTTTGAGAGACCAAATGCTCGGGGTTATAACGTAGCTTCAGCTTTAGTTTAAGTCTCCCTTACAGTAACGAATTTTCCTACCATATGCGAGTCAGGGGTGAGGTGTGTGTGTGTTTTTTTTTCGCATTGGCCGAACCTGGAAAGCAAAAAAACTGTCCCTTTTCTTTCTTGCTCTTGCCGTAGGCGTGCAAAATTGGTTAAATCGCCGAACTTTAAGCGAGCAGCGCACGTGGGAAATGAAGAAGAACGCACCGTAACCGCTTGTGAATTTGTTCCAGTCGACAAAAGTTCAATTTGGGGTCTCCTGCCAGAAACTATTGCGATTAAAAACTTGGAATATTTTCTCCTCTGCGCAGCACAACTTCTTTCCACTGACACCTCGGCAGAAATTCCGATCCGAATAGTTTTTCGTGGTCGCTCTTCAAATAATTACCGGCTGTCCGTTTATGGAACATTGGATTAATGAGCCTCTGGGGGTGGTTGGGGGTGGTTGGGGGTGGATTTTTAGGTTATTTTGATCTGAGAGAAAATCATGCTTGCCGAGTTTGTCTCTGCTACGAGTCCGGAGTCCCCGGCGGCACCCGATTCGTCTAAACTCGTAGCATAACCTTACTATCCCGACACAGATAGTGATGAGCATTATGAGAGTGGGGGGAGAGAGGGGAGGAATGAGTTTCAGGCGGGAACGCCCTCAATATTATAAAAAGCTACAATATATGCATATTCCGCTGTCGAGCAAGTGCCATCATGGAGCCCATGCACGCGAGGAAAGGAAAAAGATTAGAATCGTCCTAGTCATTGGAACTAGTGTAGAACATTGGAAGAAGGCAGGAGTTGGAGTGCTATCGTCTGGCAACAGGATCATGTTTATTGGCTCAGACGGCGAGCAGACATTTGTCACGAGGAGGAACATCAATTATTCACAAAAATAACCCTTTCTTAGTCGACTGCTGACCAAACAGCGAGAGACACAGAAAGACCATGGTCCTCGTCATCATGTGCATCGGCGGCGGGTAGCGGCAAAACTCTCTTTCAAGATCCTCAGGATTAGCAGAAGTATGACGGAGAGTCAAAACGAACCGAGATTGACAAACGCGATAAAAGTCGTCATTGTTATTATGATTGTCTCTCCCTCCACCAGATATGTGGTGCTTTGGTGGTCTCCGGCTTTTTGCCCTCAATCTTTTTATGGTCTTTTGGCGAGGGAAATAAGAGCGTTCTGAATGCTTTACGTCCTTCTGCACTGAGCTTGAGCGTAGAAAGTATGGGCAGTTGATCTCCATCTTTGCCAGGAGAATGATACAGTGCCCTCTCTTCACGCATCTTGATTGTGATTGTACGTGTGTGTGTGTGTGTGTGTGTGTGCAAAGACGTGGCGAAAGGGTAATGGAGGGGAGAGAAAACTTGATTGTTTGGTCTGGCCTCAGTGGGACCCAACCGAGAAGAAAGGAAAGGAGTTACCAGAGATACGGACACATGGTAGGATCGTACACGTCCTTTTCTTATCGCTTTGATGAGGGTGGCTTAATTTAATGCCTGCGATCATCACAAACTGTTTCTGCACGGCCCGCACTCGCGTCGCATATAAAGTACGTACGGTACAGGGACCTACCTCCGCGCACACCAGGATAGCTACACAGTGCAAATTTGCTCAAAAAGTTAGGAGTCCATCACTTTTTGAAGCAGGTGTGTGCAGTGCTACTGTTACTCTCCAATGATCTGGCGCTTTGCAGTTAGACCTGTTTGCGGCCACCCAGGAGAAAGAAATCATGCGTGTGTACATATGTATGTGTATACGTACGAGTAAGTGCAAGGGTGAGAGAACGAGACCGGAAAGGAGTGGGAGAGAAAGAACATTTGTCCATCAAATCATGCGGAGAAGAATCACAGAAGCGATTTCTGTGTGCAAGAAGAAGTCAGAGCTGGGCTAGGAGCACATATAGAGCAGAAACTTTCGAGCAGACTCCTCAGCTCAAGAGTCACAACGATGTTTTGAAGCTCTAAAAAGCCTCCCGTTGACATCTCTAGACGAAAAAAAACACGTTTGTGACAGATGGAGATTGGGTCCAGACAAAGGCAAAGCCAAATTTCTCGTTGGCTTTTCCATTCGTCACATGATCTGCGCTCTGCTCTTTGACTGGCTTCTCTGTGCGCTGAGAGTTCTCACGACCAATTACAGGTTGTGACTCAAAAGCTCAGCAGGGGATATGGCATCAAAAGTGAATATGAGAGCTGGGGATATCTCCTTTTCATGGAGTCTCTCTCACATACGTACACACACGACACTTCTCCCTGAGCGTGGTGTACGCGCACTTTCCTCTCAACTTGTATTGCAAGATCGGACAGAAGAGTCAAAAAATTGCACCGCCAACCCGTACTTGCTGCAGAGCATGTGGTTGACGGTCTCCGTCTCCCAACCGCACGGTGTGCGCTTTTGTGCATGGGTGCATGCAAGGGTGAACAAGAGTTTGTCGTCTTGCACGTAACGGTATCAGTAGTTGTTCATGCACACGCTTGGCGCAGTCCTGCGCCATCCAGCGCACTGCGTACACGTTCATGTATGGAGCCTGGCGCACGCCCTACGGAGGGGCTTTCCGAGTGTGGTGATGCCGCATCAGCGGAACAATTGACTATCAGCCAGAAATAGAGAGATCTTCATGAGTGCGCGTCCGCGCGTACTCACATAAGCGTGTGTGCGAGCGTGCGTGTGTGTGTGCGTGCGTGTGTGCGTCTATTCATGCTCTTCTCGATTTATTCACCCCTCCATCCATGTGTGGAAGGATCGTTTTGTCAAAAATACTTGCAAAAAAAATCACTCTCCAAGCCTATCAGGGATGGACGTTGACAAAGGGTCGAGTGTCATATTACGAAAAAAAGCCTTTTCGACTTCTCCGTGCTCACGCAAAAAAGCCCGCCAGATAATGGAGCAAGCCCGAAAAAGTGCTGGTAAGAAATTGAATTGGCTTATTTTACGACCAACTCTTGGCTTCCAGGGTTACTAATTTCTATTCTCCTCCTCTGAGACCCCAGACTGAGCCTCTCTTCCCAACTTTATCGGGAAAATCGCCGCTGCTTCTTTTTTTTTGCATCCATTTCAAAAGCCATCGCTCTCCCCAGGCAGTAATTGAAAAAATGCCTTAAACAGTTTAACGGACTCGCGTAGACTTAGTTTCGAGACGATTCATGAATGGGCAGCACATGACGAGAGAAAAATATGGCATGAAACCTTCATGAGTCGTCTTCACATGACCCAGGAGAAGGGAAGGTTTTGGCATACGGAGGCACATGATCACCACTGTTTTTGGTCCGATGTGTACAGCACATTGTTATATTCTGTCTACATACACGCACGTACACCACTCTGTCCGTGTTCGGTACCTTAGTGCGGGTCCTTTTTGGTATGTACGAGTACCTACGAAATAAACTGTACTACGCTGTCAATACAGGTTTTGTGCACGGAATGTTTTGGGGCATGCTGAGGCAGGGACTTTTTGTTAAGTGAGAAACGTTATCAAGCACAATGTGGTGAGTAGCACAGTCGCAGATCCTTATGCACAAAACATTTCAATGTGTGACCCATTTCAGGCTACTTAACCCTCAGTGTGCCCAGCCAAACTGATCTTGGTGAAGTCGAACCACGCAAAGTCCTATGCTCACCCTGTCCATGACTGTTCCTGTGGACCCTTTTCTCTGCCCCGTCACTCCTTCCTTTGACGTCAACTTGACCCCCTTCGATTGCCCCCCCCCCTTCCCCCCTCCCCTGTCTATATAGTATGAGGTATGGGTACGTGTCCCCCCTCCCCCTCCCCAGAAAGGGGTTTGCAGTATACGAAGCAGCTTTGGGGGTAACGATGCCGTGGACGTTGACGTCGCCCACCAGGAACATTGCGGAGCATAAATCCGATGGACCTCGGTCGCTTCGTGACATTTATAAGCAAATTCGTCTCATGGGTAAAGTGGGAAGAGAGCGAGCGTTTGACGGTTTATCGAGTCTTAATTCTTCGACCAACGAGGGTGTTTTTTTTAGGGTTTAAGCTTCGAGATCAACGTAGCTCGACTTAGGCCCGTTTTTTTTCTTTGTTCGTTCATGCTTGTCTGTGGAGGCTCGTGAGTATCGAGCCAGGTCGAGCCATGCTCAAAAGCAGTTGGGCCCTTGGAGGCTTGAACTGGCTCGAAATATTCTTCCACAAGCGTTCCTAATCGTTTTTTTCTTTCTTAGGGTACACAAGCAAGTCCTCACACGTGCATCAGGTGCCCCTTTTATTCTGGCGTTTATCGCCAACAAAAAAGTCATGTACGAGTACAACATCGGTCACGAATGGTATGTACCATATGCTCGGTTGCGAGTGCGGTGCAGTATGCACCACTGCACGTGTACGGGCACACAAAGGTAAGACTGAAAAAAGGAATATAAAGCTCCCTCCTGTCTGCCTCACTATTTCCATATCTGGCTGGATGACGGGATACCTTTATGTTATGAGTTGAACCCTACTCGCTGCCAGCCCTGAATGCATTGCTACTACCGAGATCTCACTACCAAAAAAGTCATTCCGACAAAAGTATTTCTGCCGCCAGCTGCTTAGGGCCGCCTGTGCCGGCCGCCTCCGCCGCTCCTGCCGCCGCCACCGCCGTCGTCGCTCCCGCCACCGCCGCCGCCTCCGCCGCCGCCTCCGCCGCTGCCGCCGTCGGGTGGAAATCGAAGTCATAACTCAGCCCTTGTTGGCATTATTCGTTGAGGCTGGCGGAGTGGAGGCCTCCTGAGGGGAGGGGAACAACGTAAATCAAGGAAAAACATGAGCGAAGCTCTGGGCTCTCTGCGTGTGTCACTGTGCGCGCACGGTCAAAAAAATTTAATGCGTCCCGGATTCCGGAAAATTGGCGGCGGTCGGTCACATAGTTTCCGAAATGAAGGGTGCCCAACGTTTCGTTCAGTCTGCTGATTATTGTCACTCCTTATTTAAGGCACTCTCAACTTCTCCTCTACCTCTTGTGTCTCATGTGCTTATCGTCCATCAAGTGACCAAGCTCCGTGGTACGCGTACGAATCGCCCTCCTATGGGCAAGAGAGCAGCGACAACATGTCAACCCTTGGAAGACTTTCCTGCGGGTTAGTGGAGGCAAAGTCTTTTACAAAAATGACCTTATGACCCCCCAAGTATAGCCGTATAATATAAAGTCGAAGCATTATTTCTCTTTCCTGTCGGCTCTTTCCCGGGCTATTCCGAAAAGCCACAAAAATAAGTCCTGGACAAGAGACCCCTAGGGCCTATGCAAAACACTCCTCGATCGCGTTTGAAAACTTACAAGAATTAAGCTTCCTCAGCAACAAAGGCTTACAATAATACTACACCCCATTGACAGATAATTCGTGCGATAATTCTCTGCCTCGTTAGGGCCCTTATTGTTAGCTGCTGCAGCTGCTATAAACATCCACTTAATCAAGACTGATCGCTATCAATAAAGGGGCATATTTTATCGCCAACGCTCCATCGCTCACCGAAATGTTCATAAACAAGTCCTTGCAAGGTCTTTCATTTTATTCTAAGGGAGCGTTTATACTGCGCCGCAAGCCCCTAAACGTATCTTATTTTTCCATGACCTACGTACAAATCCGGTTGTTATTCCTCCAGCCACAATGATTGGCGGACAGCCCGACTGTCACGAAGGGTCACGAGACCGGAAACGTGCAGCGAGAGTTATGTACGTGTATGCAGCGTTATGAAAGTGTCTGTTTGTCGGTATCTTTCCGTATGTCTGTCGGGAAGTGTTTTGCTACCCCTCGCACGAAGTCCTAGCCAGTTCGCGTGGCGCCTCTCTGGTCGAGAAGACTTCTAGTTGTGGAAAGGGTTGCTCCAACACTGCAGTCTTTTACTCAAGCCTCGCATGTGGTCAGGATTGCTCTTTTCATGCCTCAGTAAAGGTGAAGTCAAAGAAGTCCTGCCGGCAATCGAAAGTGATCTTCATCGTCTTGGCCGAATCCTCGAGGAAACCTCAAGAGGACGCGCAGACTCAAAAGAATTGCCGCCGTTACAGGCCGCCACCGGCGCTGCGGCAGCGGCGTGTCAATAGTGGGTCAACAGCGGTGGTCACATACAAACACTCGCAGAAGAAAGAATTCTCTTTAATGACCTCCAAAGAAGGAAGTAGCAGTAGGAGTGAAAAAGAGGGGCGGATACGAAGAGTGAAAGTTTGGCTCTGGATGACGCTTCTTCTAGACAGTTGAGAGTCCAATAATGTTCGGCGATCAACCCACAAAATAGAAGGGGGACTGTGGGTGACTTTTTATTGGGGACAGTCATGGACGACGTGGACACCTCAGACCCCAAAAGTTATAGTAAGGCACCAATCATGATCACCTGCACGCCACACTGCTGCAGGCAGCACAGTACATATGCCGCACGTACAGTCAAAGCCTGTGTGGAGCCAGTGTAAACTATCCTTCTTCACTGGCGATAATGTACATGCACGGTACCGTATGTGACGTACGACTTCTGCAGATCGAGCACGCCACGTTCGAGCGCGCACGTAACTGATGTACGCTTGTTGCAGTGTCGCTGCAGAGCGAGGAGGAGTCATCTTGCACGCACGAGGGTCATGGCGAGGAAAAGGACGCTTCCGTCGGCGTCGCAGAGGTCGCGGTCGAAGCTGAAAGCGTACGCAGAGATGATCCGTCGGCCCTTCTGGAATCATTTCTGGAAAATGCTTGTCGAGAGGCGCAGGAGGGATGCATCGCATGGAAGTGCAAGCAGAGAATGCGAGACGAAGGACTCGAGGTCTCCATGAGGTGCTTGTGCACATGATGAAATACAGCACGTAACGTTATGCACCTGCTGCAGTGCGTCCGGTGGTACGTGCACAGTACTGGATGTGGCGCGTGCCTACGACGTGAGCGGAAAAAGTTTTCCAAGCTTCGAACTCTGCAAACAGATGTGATCGCCCAACTTCCCTCCGATCACTTTGATGTCAATTTCATCATGTACACGCACACATGGCACTGAGCATATTTAGCGCCCTGCTCTACGGTCTGCTCCACCCTACTGCGGCCAGACGCATCATGGTTCGAGCAAAGAAGTCCGCTTCCTCCAGAAATAATCGCTCCAAACATTAACTCGAATACACTGTGAAGAAGCATTGGGACTTGATACTTGGAGCTTTTTGGACTTGTGCCGCAGCTCCATGATTCATTACGCGACAACAATGTCGTCGGGGACAGCCTTTGACCATCCTGAAAGAGGTGATTGTGGCGGTGCGCACCTTTCTCAACTGTCTATTGTGCTTGACCACGGCTCGGATTCACAGAAGATCACTCGGGCTTACAGGAGAATGGAGTGAGAGGAATCGTCTCCTTTTTGTTGTAATAGCGTGTGACCATAGAGCAAAGACTGTAGAGTTTGAACGTGCTGCATTTAGCGTGACGACGAATACATTGGCAAAGAGTTCAAAAGGTGGTTTCACTTGAGCATTTTCTGAGTACTGAATTGAGTAGTGAGTACGACTGTTGCATCTGGAGAGTTTGATGAAGACGCTGGGGTTATCTTTGTTTCAGGCAGCCTTTTTTTCTGCAGGAAAGGACGAAGGAGCAGACTTGTTTGTTCTTTTGCAGGGGTTTGAGGCGGATTTCCAGAATTTTCTTCCCTAAGAACGGCTCTGACAAAGGGCCATTGACAATCGCCAGGATAAATGAGATTTGCAAGGACCAGGAAAGGACAGATGCCGCCAAAAAGATGAAAAGAGTTCACACAAAGACAAAGGGTGGTTATAGTACAGCACCATAAAGCTCGAAAGGGACAGGACGATTTCAAGTATTGGCCCCAATACCGGATTTAAGGCTCCTTTGACGAGAAATGGGGCCGGGGCGAATCCTGGACACTACGCTGTAGTGGACTTTTTCTTCAACTACGAGTATTTATCTCCCTCTGGTATGCTTCCAGCTGCTTCACGTGCCACAAACATGTAAAAACCACTTAGGAATGCGATTGTTTGACCTGATAGCATCATAAAGAAAAGCAGGAGGGCAACGAGGACACACGCACACACACTGCATTCTTATGTGACACCATTTGTTAAGGGCGCGCCTTGAGGCACACGAAATGCTGGAGAACTTGAACTCGTCATAGCTCCAGCGCAATGCCATGTTGCGCGCAACAGTGCAGCCGAGCCTTAAATGAGACATTTTACCTGGCATGAATAATTTTCTACGTCGGCCCATATAATTCCGCCTTTTGACTGGAACAACCATGTAGAACCGTTAGGAAGGAGATCGGAATGCAATTTCGGGGTCCTTCAGTGGGCATGGACGCGCGCACCCTCGGGTACGAAGAGAGAGCGAGCGAATGATTTTCTGACGTGCGTACAAGATTTACTTCCACCGTCGGTATTCTGATAAAATGAGGTAGAATAGCAGCAGCAGCATTTAATGCCACTCTTTCTCAGCATGAGCTCAACTCTGCTCTTTCTCTCTTTCCTCTCTGGCTGTCACTCAGGGAATGTGTGTGCGTGGACATGGAACCTCCAGAAAGAATGGAGAGAGAGGCTTCTTTTTTGCTACGGTAGTCTGCTAATTTCATACACAAAACGCATTAAGAGATGAGGAGAAGACTTACAAATTAGCATGGCTGGAGGAGAGGGAGGAGGATTAATTACGAGACACTGGGAAGACGAATTCTGCAGACTCCATCTTTGCGAATTTGCCAGCCAAACTCTCTCTCTCTCTCTTTGTGCGTCGCTGATGATTTGATCTCTGTTAGGCTCAATCCTAAACAAAATTAGCCCCGAATGCAATAAATGTCGGAATGTGATTTGGCCAATTCTCGATGTCTCTAGGTTGAATCACCCCCCGCCGGGTCGGCCCGGAGAGGAGAGGCCACCCGTCGGCGTCAGAAAACAGAGAGAGAGAGAGAGGGAGGGAGAGAAAGATTGAACTAGCTTTAACCATAATCAGCCTGAAAGTGAGGCTTTCAGTGCATACTGTGTACAACTCACCCATTTTGTGTCAGTTCAATAGTAACGTTGGCAGCGCCCAAATTGATCTCGGGAGCTATTTATTTTTCGTATCCTTCCTCTCCTTATCAGGGATCTGCGGAGTTTTCAATTATTCAACCTGGCAGCTGTTTTTAGACTTTTGTCCCAAGTTTTTTGGGAGATTCCTACAGGTGATAAGAGCGCGCGCGCAATCACGTCTGACTGACTTTTCCAAACTGTCATTATTTCTGTCTCTCTCCTCTTGCCTGGCTGAGCAGGAACAAAATTGTTGCTCAGAATTCTTTTTACGTCTACAGTACAGTGACCTACGAGGAAGCTCGTGATTTGAGCCCTCTGAGCAGGATTCTACGTGCTTCCAGACTTTTTTTTTCTTTTTGCCACCTTGTTCCTGTTGTTCCTGAACCTTGTGAATAATCTCAGCTGCTGCGTGGAACAAAAGAATGGGTCAAACGGAGCAGCTTTCTTGAACACAGAGAGAGAAAGATAAGCATCTCTTGTACTACATGCGGTCTTGACCGAATTTCCAAGCGGAACAAGAACATTTGGGAGACAAAAATCTTAACTGATGGTGGAAAAAGGGTGTAATTAAGCAACGAACTCTTGGCAAGGTGGACAAAGAAGCCTTTAATGAAAATGGAAGCCTCTTTCTAGGTGCATCGCGCAGTATTTACTGTTTCAAACACGCCTCTTCCAAACCTTCTTTCCCATATTGGCCAACTACGAATTAGGGAGTGAAATATGAGCATATGGGATAACTTCAAAGGGTCTTTTTGCATTTTGCAGACTACAGTGGATGGTGAAAAACGAGATGTATCAGCTCACAACATCTTTTTCCTCCTTTTCGCTCTCTCTCTCTCTCTCTCTCTCTCTCTCTCTCTCTCTCTCTCTCTCTCTCTTTGCCCAGTACACGCACGCTGGCCCGCACAAGCACACATTTGCACGCGGTTGCGCCCAGAGCAAAAGCCATTATGCATCAAACTCTTCGTGAGAACCTCAGCGCTCTCTCTGTCCATCTCCATTTGCGGGTTGGGCGGGCGGACAACAAAGCTTTTGGGAGTTAATTTCACCTGCAGAGAAAATTGCCGCCTGTCACACTGGAATTGGAGTCAAGCTGGCTCGATTGACACTGTTGCTAGCCATTGTCAATGTCACTCTGCGTCCCTTCGTTTGCTATGTGCTGTACGCATTTCGAGGTTACATTTAGTCAATTTTGCATTTGTACGGCTGCAGAGGCCGCCAGCCTAGTTGAAGTCGAGCGCACAGGACGCAGGGTCCGGGAGGGAGGGGTGAGGATAGGATATAGCGTACAATGCTACTCTATTTTTTCTGTTAATGGCACTGTTTGCTTTTCCGTGGGGCTTTGGCAGCTGTCGCTGGTCCCCGTCATTTGCGCCAAGTTATGGACCAAGCCATGCTGCACTCGTGCCACAATGTGTTGCTGGTCGTTCCATGCAGTGTAAGCAGCGATATTTTCAAAGACCAAGTTAAAGTGGTTGACTCCGTTGCAGCAGAATGTGAAGGATTAGACGCACAGTGAGTTCTCACTTGATGTTTTCTTGGTTTCAGTACTTCCGAAATTGAAGTCAGCCGGGCATTACCACATCCGAAGTTGCTGTGCCACAATTTCATAAATGATCTCTCTGCCTACCTTGATTGCAGTATTTACCCTATTCTGTCTTGATTTGCACTGCCCTGTACTGACTGCACAGGAAATACGTGAAACCATAATGCATCTCCACATCAAAGGAGAACGCGTCGCAGAACTGCATGCACTACTGCACTGCGTCTACTCCTGCGGGGAATGGCACATGCCTGTCGAAGACTTGCCTCAGTGAACAGCACTACCACCTCTATGAATGTCCTGTCGCATGCCCTGAGCATTGAACTAACAGTCTTATGCTCGAGGCCACAATCGAGACATCGGGTGGCGTTTCGGTGTTGTTCTACCTACGAGTGGTCAAGTTAGTGGCCTCAGGTCTGATGAGCCTGCATAGACAAAGTTGTGGTCAGGTACTCCCTGAAAGTGGCCCCAAAGATGCACTTTTTAGAAATTGACTTTGAGGCAAGACTAACTTGGTGGCGCAGTGAACAGTGATGAGGTGGATGAGCTGTAAGGAGTCAGAGACATGCACATGTGTAGCCCCCTGCACTAGTGTATTATGCCTGAGACAGTGAAGACGGTGAGATGTCGCACCTGTGACAATGGTCAGAACCTTGACCATAAATAATCAATGCACTGGAAAAAAAAAATACTCAGGTGAGACTTGGCCGACCGCTTCCACGCACTTTTTGGCCTGTTGAGTAAGCTTTTTGCAATAATTCTAGGACCAGGGCTGAGTTTGACGTACCGAGACTCCTTTGGAATGCAGAAGACGGGAGATTGTGTCGCTCAACGCTCATAGACGTGCAGACACGTTGTCCTTGACGACCTTCAGATGGCCCCGGGGACGTTACCGGGTTGTGCAGACAGGCTCTTTTTTCTTAGACCTCGATAAAGTGTAGGCGACTTCACGCACAGGCTCTGGTCCAAGTGTGGGTCGAGGCTTAGGCCCAGGTCGTTAGGCCACGGGGACAGTGCCTGTGAACTGTTCCAAATCACAATAAGCCTCCTCACGTTGATGATGGTATCAGTGCTGGAAGTTGTCGCCTTGGAGAGGTTGCAGGGAGTCCCCTCCGGAAGTAGTCCGGTCATTGTTGTCTGGTATCACCACAATAGCGCAATATGATTGCTATGTGTGTCGTGGACGGTGAGGAGTGGATGGACAAGGCCTGTACTGTCAGGGTCAGGGTCTTTTCCGTCAGGGTAGCGGGAATGGGGAGTCCGCTCTAGGTAGTGATCAACTTGGTCACCGACGTAGCATCCCGAGAGAGATGTGTGTTGCCAGTCTTTAGGTACTATTTTGTGCTTTGGGGGCAGCTGTCACTTTGCCACATTCTTTGTTCCCATCTTACTTTCTACCACGTTGTGCACTCGTCCTACACAAAACAAACGTCATCCTGCGGTTCCATTAGTAACTGGATGACTTATGAAACTTCACATTAGAGTCGGTTTCGACGGCTTGGGTGGTTTGATAAGTCGGTTTGCACTACACACTTTGGACTCCGGCGCTTGGCGACTCTGTTGTAGTCGATGACACGACCGCACCTTAAGACACGACTCAATGCGCGGACTTGATAATTATGGTGCCTCTTAGTGATGCGCACACAATTTTGCCCTTATCTGATGCCCCACAATGCTTTTTCTTCTTCCTCTAGGATTAATAATAGCTCAGTAGACTCCGTCATACATCAACTTTTTTTTTCCTTGTCTCTCCCTCCCTCCCCCCTTGGAAATTCGGCTTTGATGTGCTCTAATGGACCCCTCTCATTGGGCGTCTGCGCCGCCAACGGCCAATGAACGTTCAGGCAGGCGGCGGCGGTGTTTCGTATACCAGCCAAGAAAAATTGCTCCATCAAAAAGTTGGTCTCTCTCTCAGAACGCGTGACTACTTCATGCCTGGTCTAATGATTAATGTTATCTCTCTCCCACTTCTCTCTCTATGACTATTGTTCGCGCTCTCACTATAGCTCCTTGCTTCCTTGAAGGCGCACTTGAACTGGAGCTTCTGGCGTGCACTCTGGAGGCATCTCAGAATGACACGTAAGTCTGCATCGGTGTTGACGATCGAGCGGCGGAGCAGTGAACACTATGCAAATACTCCAGAATTGCTTCTGCCTCTCTTAGTTCTTCCGCCGCGCGTGCTGTCTGCTTTGTGGCGGAATTACTGACGTTGACCAAGACTTGCAGACTTTTGGGCTCATATCTACATATCTGCTGTGACCAGACTGGGACCTTTTATTGTAATTAGATGGCATCAGCGGTGTAGTAAAATACACTGCATCAGCTGCTCCTGACTCAAGGAGACATGAGCTGACTGTGTAAGCTTACACATTGCATGCAATACCTACTGTCTAACAGGGTTTTTCGTCAGGGCTTCCCATAGTGGAGCATGTATGGGTGATGTCGAGCGTCGACAGCCAAAAGAAAAACACTTTGTTATCCTTTTGGCGCCTCGGGCGAAGAAATCGGCACCCTTGACGACGTCAGCCGAGAACATTTGGCAGCAGAACGCGCGAAACCCTTATGTACTCCCTACAATGGATGTGGTGATGGGGAGAGAAAAAAAAACCCTGGTTGAAAGTATCAATACAACGGTTGCATTTGACTTCGTCTCTCATGGTACACAGTCACGCCCCAAGTTAAAAGGTGTCTCAATTGAAGGTTTCTACTACCTTGAGAGGGGGGGGAGGTTAGACAGAAGACTTTTTCCCCCCTCCCTGTGCACACGTATGAGGCAACTACTACAAAAGTTTGCGGTGGCGTCGGTATCACTTTCAGCTCTCTCCGCAGGAGATCCTTTCCTCCATCGGGTCTTTGTGCAAGTAGGCAGCAAAACGCTCAATTGATTATTCATGATAAGAGCTCCACTGCCTGCGAGAGACTCACGCTGTGGAGACGGCAGAGGCAAAACAAACCTTTCCTGCTGCTGCTGCTGCTCTGATTAAACTCGCCGGCTATTTATAAGTAGTACTCATGCATGCGTACATACACAAACCCGGGGGGGTCTCGCTCAATGGTGGACAGGTTTGTAGGGGTCGGAACACAACTTGTTATAGTTCTTGCAGACAAACACTAGTGAGTCTCCTCCACTCCCTCCTTTTCATGCTCGGACCAAGAGTTGGCTTGGAAATCTGGCCATTAGAATGATGCCTCCCAGTGGGGGCCTGATGAACTTTCATCAAATTAATTGCTCACTCACTTCTGGTCTTGCCTTCTAATTCTGTTTAATCTACAACATTCCGAGATATCACGACAGATAAGAGTACGAGACCGCGCCCTAAAAGGGGCTTTTTTTTCTCTGACTTTCCTGCCAGACATTCGTTATTTCCAACCTATATCGACTTTATGGTCTTCTTGGTTGGTTGCCAAGAGAAGAAGATCAATTAAGTCTGAATGTTTTGGACAGAGATTGATCTTCGATTTTTGCATGCATAAAATATGTGAACTCCCCCGCTGAGATGACGACTTTGGGGCCAACGGATGGATGGACCGGCCCAGGAGAGGCTTTAATGCAATTTCTTTTCTCCTCCTCCATCCCCTCCACATTTCTTCATCTCTGCTCCGACGTCGGAGAGTGAAAATTTCCCATAAACCTGCTTGGCTACAAGCAATAATCAAGTCCTGTCATTACGCACATCCCGGAATGGTTTTCATCCGTACTTTTATAAGCATGACGACCGCCCTTATCTTTCCACCCACTCGAGTGGATGCGACCAAGCAGCAAACACGATTTCACGCTAGCTGCCATTACTTACTTCTGCCCAAAAACGTGCAGCATTTCTCTGAATTCGCCAATGGGGAGAAATCCCCAGAAAGTCTTGTGGGTGCAGCGGGGGGGATGTTTTAATTGCAGCCGCTGTTTTGGGGATTAGTACAGATTAAGAAGAGGGAAAGGCAGCTGCAGTTCTTCACCTTTTGTGCAGCAGCCACTTGTCGGGGCCTCCTTCTCTGCCTTGTGGGCCGCGGTGACGAGCGCGCACGTCTCGCCCGCCACGCATACGGTGAGGGCCTACGAGGTGGACCGTGAATGCGCGATCGCTCACGTCGCTGCTTTGTCTGGCGGCCATGTCTTCAGACTGATTGGTCTAATGGACAAGGAGTGCACGTACGTGTGCGGGTGTGGGGCAGACCCTCCAGTGCGTGTCCGTGCGCATGAGAGATGCGCCGCCGCTGCTTTTTTTTTACTTCTTCGTCTTCTTCATCTTCCAATGTTGTGTGCTCTCTTTGTTGCCCCTGGAATAAACGACCGCCACGTGCGTTGCACGTGCTGCACGCAGAGAGTTTTGTGTCCGTGCAATCAAAACGATATTCATGGCACCAAACACTTTCGTAGAGGAGGAGAGTAATGGAAGCTCATTAAATGAGTACGAGAGCTCTCCTCTTTCTCTGCAAGTATATATATATAAATACACATATATGACTACACATAGATGTAAGCGTGCCATAGCGCCAAATGTGTCCTCCGTACGGTGTTTCTACAGCTTCTTCCTCGTATCCGTCGTTTCACGAAAAAAAATGGAAAAGAAAAGAAGCAGCAGTTTTCTGATGCCACGGTTTTTTTGCTCACAGCAGGGCGGCGGGACATAAATTAAACATTATTTCCTCTGTCAGTATTTCCCTTCCCTCACCTACTTATCATATTTTATAAATGGACCTAAAAACAGAGCTTGGCGTTTTCTTCGGCCCAGTAGGGGAGAGGCCATCAATTACTGGATCCTTCAGGCAGCTACACAAAATTATTCTCTTAGAAGAGAAAAAGAAGTCGGCAGCCTTCTAGGAGTACTTTTTTTTCCCCTTGCAGTGCGCACTGACTGTACAACGTGGATCCTGCCACGATTCTTCATAGTCGACGTATGCACTGGGTGTAGAGAAATGTAAACCTTAATGTAGGCACTCAAGACGAGTGTTTTGATTTAAAGGTACCTGGCTTTTATTGGCTTTTGTCTCTTCTCCGCAGGATGCCATTTATTACGCCGAATTTTATCACCCGATAAAGGAGGCCTGAATTGGTCTCTTTGTGCTCATACATGACCACAGATGGGAAGACGACTCCCTCTTCCTTAAACGCTGGCTGAACGATCTCCTAAACCTGGACTGACCCGGGACTGATGCTGCTGTCGCCCCTACTGTACCTGGCCGTTTTGTTCATGCTGTGTATGCAGGAAAGCGCGCATTTTGCATGTGCATGCAAATTACTGTGGTACCTCTACGTGTGGTGCTGCTGGTGGTGCACGTGTAACGTACATCCATCCACATCGTTGCTGTCCAGATGTGTGCGACGCCAACTTCTCCGACATACGTAAGAATTGATATTCCTAAGTCACTTCCAAGCTCCTCTCCTTTTTCTTCTTGGCTCTCATGCTGAGTTTCCACGACTGAGATCTTTCAATACCAATATAGTAGAGATGACGGAGAAGCGACGTCAAAAAGAGTCATTAATGGAGAGAACAGAAACCGAAATTTTGTGAGTCGTCACTGAGAAGCCATTAAAGGAGGAAAAAACCCAGACAGTCATCGCAGGAACAATTGTTTCAGTTCTTAAAAAGCACAGCAAAAGTCAAAAGATCTTCGTTGTGTCTTTCTCTCCCATTAAACGTGCGCTTTTCCCAGAAAAGTGCATCCGTTCTTTGGCTGGGAGATGATGATGGTGGACCTGGCAAGCTGTGGTGCCACGACCACCTCTTCTTCTGCGCAAATTTGCACGTAGCGTGCATATTTCTTGAGCCAGGCAACTGTAGTACCCGCCGTACGTACGACCACATATCAAAAAGTGCTTCTGCAAGCGTTCTCTTACTCTTGTCTCCATGCAGCCTGGCTGGAATGCATAAGCCAAGTGGGGGTCCTGTCAAGCAGTTGCCATACTTCTCTCCATTAAAAGCGACGCAGAGCCAACTACCAAGTCGGTCTAGTCACTTGGCAGGAATTGCGTGGCAAACCTTGCCGAGTCGGTTGGAAGTATCTCTGGATGGTAATAAACAACGCCAAAAGACGTGACTAGAGAAGAGATGCAAATAAGGAGAACGATCATGCATACATAGCATCGCTTTGATTTTAATGGCTCAATCCGGAGGTTCTTTGCACCGCCGCCATGATTGAGCCATTTCTCAGAGCTTCTTCAATCGTCATCACTTCTGATAATTGGGATATGCACACTGGCAGGAAAAACCTGTTATTCAGTAGGCCAAAAAAAACCCCTGCACTCACGCACACACACACACACACACACACACACACACACACAGACTGAGAGAAAAGACGCATGGAAGCAGAATGGTGGGAGACTTATTTAGCAGCACAGTAACTGACTTTGTTAATTCAGTGAGCTGCCTCTGCCCTACCTGGACAACCCAGGTAGAACAACACAGGTAACACACAAGACAATCATGCATCTGTTTTCACAGGAAAAAGCCGAGCAGCGTGGTTGTTTGATGATGGCCCCTCCCTCACCTGGCCCCCTCCAGCCAATGGGTGAGCCGCAGAAGTAACATTTGTCATCCACACGAGGGAAGGGAAATAAAAGAAGGGGATGAATTGGAGCAAGCGTGACTGAGAGAGGAAGATATTCGCTCAGACAAGGCTTTAAGTATTGCATAGCGTAGCCAATGGAACGTGCACGTCTTGGTGGCTCAAGTACCAGCACTCACGAGTGTCCTGGCACTGCTGAGGACAGTGTCGAACGCCAGTCGGTGTCGAGAAGCAGCTCCCACATTTTTGTCTGGTGGAGACAGCAAGAAAAGGCAATTTAGTCATTGTGAGAAGTTCTTTCTATTCAAATACACACACGCAAGCGCGCAGGCGCGCAGGCGCGCAAACGCACACGCAAGCGCGCGCACGCACACACACACACACACTCGCATGCGTGCGTGTGCAAGCAAAGAGCCCTTCTGATAGTCGTACACCCCACGTTACAAAACCATGTGAGCCGCACATGTTGTGCGCCTAGAAAGTCTTGGAGCAGTTCACAGACCGACGTTGCAATTGTTTTTGTCTCAAACTGTACTTGATTACATAGCAATTTCTATGTTTGGATACCCACACTCATCAAGGGGTCCCCCTCGCTGCAATTGAAACCATGAAAAGGAAAAATATGAGCCGTCATAACACGAAGATTGCCAGGATCTTTCAACGCTTTACGAATAAAGCCTTCCACTGACTGTGTTACAACAGTGCCTTGAACTTTTGATTGTGCACTAACGTACAGGGAAGTTATACACTGTGCGATGCATATGATTTGCTCAAAGTTCTGATAAGGCAAACAAAAAAGTAACGCGTCATCTTGATTAATTGGCTCTTGGTTTCTGGTACGCCCTTTTCTCTCTTGGCGACGGCTAAAATGGCCTTTTTTCCCCCTGCTACATACGAAATGAGGACAAAACATGAACTATGCCTACCAAGGTGGGCACACTGATGCTTTTGAATGGTCTGAGAGGGCGCATTTAAATTCGGCGTGAAAATGTGCCGTTTACCAACATGTAAATGTGCCTACCTTCACCTCTCACCTGAGGGGTTTGCATGTAGCGTTCGTAAGTGAGTACGTATAAAACGACGAGGTCTGTTGATAACCGATAAGATACGGACAACCAGCGCTCCATCATTGATTCCGGCAGTAAATAAAGTCACTAGAATGAATGGATGATCTGGGCTCTCTGATCAGTAGAACTCTATAAAAAGGGCTTTGTCAGCACGGACAGAGGAATTTCCAGTCCCGGATGATCTGAATCACTCCGGCGAAGATTTGAAACGGGCACGTTTTGTTTACAGTGCTGCAGGTAGTTCAAACCTTCATGTGCGGTAATGAAAAACGATGAGACATTTCTCAGTTCTAGGAGAAATTGCCTGAATGAGAATTTGTGGCCTGAAAATTCGCGGGAAGGGGGAGGCTGCCCACGCAGGGGGCTTCGCCAGCTACAGTGTGAGCATATGTGTGTTAATAAATACGCCTCCCCGTGAAAATGGCGATTTATGAGCGTAATTTATATCACGTGCACTCACTCTCTCCTTAATTAAGAAGTGGGAACATGTGGCCGATGTGGTTTTGGCGCACAAGACTTCTCATGCGAAGCAAAAACCGGAGTCATCTGCGGCACACACGAGTAAGAAATTTGCAGTGCCAAAAATCATTCCTGGTGACGAAGCCATCAGTCGACCAGTCCAAGTCTTGCATGATTTGTGAGGGACTTGGTCGCGAAAGAGGTCGTGGCGGGCTGTGAATGACAAGACTGCATTCCTGCGCAGATTCCAGGATCCTTCTGAGACACCCAAATGGTCTGGACGAAGGTGTTTTTCCATGATTGAAAAATTGCGAGCTCCTTGGCCTCCCACAGCTCCTGGAATGTTTTTCCCCCATTTGTTTTACCTGACCCCCATCGCGATTTGACCATACCTGCCTTAAATTTTGTACGAGGAATCACGTGTCATGCTGGTTACTTCTTATCGAGCTCCGGAGTAGGCTACTCCGCCGACTTCACCACTCCAATGCTTCTTGTTTTCTCGGTACGTCAGTTGCACGTATGCAGTCATGTATCTCTTTTTTCTTAATGCTGGTTTACGATTTCATACTTTTGGTATTTACTACGTGCAAGTTTTCCGGAGGAACTGTGTGAGAGTCTGATAAGCATCTGAGTTGGACGGAGAATGACGGCAAAAGCTTTTATGATAACTTTCGCATAACTACGTACTACATGCACAGCAATAGTGGAGCGTCATTAATCACACTAGTGTGTGTGTGTGTTGCCTCCGCCTCTCCACTCTGGTTGTTGGCATCGTGCTCTCAAACACACGCTCACAAAAGAACCTCGCAATCACGCGAGCGCACGCATGTCTATGGGCACGCAAACCTTTCTGATGCTCGCACACACGCACACACACACGCGCGCGCGCGCACACACACACTCGGTCAAGGGCCATTGAACAGCAACACTTCTCTTTTCCATTGAGCTTCCGACCAGCCGAGTAGATAATGATCTGATTCACTCCGTGACATAATCGCTCATACAAGGAGCACGCGACCTCTCTTCTCTGCGGCGCGTGTCTGCGCGCGCGTGAAAGTCAAACCAAATCACACGTATGGGAAAGCACCGAAAATCCAAGTTAGGTCAAATTTCCCGTGCCGGTCTTGTTTTTCCTCCTTCATTCTTGTGGAAGAATGCGATCAAGTCTGGCTCCCCCACCGTGAACGTCATCATCAAGAAGAGGAGGGTCGGACTGCCCAAAACCATGAGTGAACTCGGGGTGTACCACTTAGGGTGCAACTGGACGACCCAAGTACTGCCATTCCTTGGAAAGGCTATTTTGGGAGAAGCTGCCATGCACTGACTGCAGGTTTGACCGATGTTTGGGGGCACAACTTCAAGCCATTCTCGCGTCCAGCACCCATGTTGCTGTCATGAATGACGGCAGTGCCCATTTTCTGCTGCTGCCCTGAAAGTGCCTCGCTTCTTCTCGTTGTCTGTCTGTCCGTCTGTCTGTCTCCTTACGGCAGGGGGTACTTTTTGAGCACATTCTGGGCATTCCGATCTGACCGACAGAATTCCTCCTTGCACTTTATCTCAAGAAGCTCAATTCATTCGGTCAGCAGAGGAAATCTGCCTCAAAGATCTTCAGATTGTCATCAAGGATGACCCCTCTCTTTCCTGGCGGGCGCGCGTGCGTTTGGCGCGCGCCTTTACATGACATTTGCCGCCGTTATCTATTATGTCCACCATCTCTGCCGTCTGTACCACCACCAAGTCACAGAGATATCGGCGAGGACACGTCTACCAGTGCGTCGTAGTCCGACAACATAACTTTGTCTTCAAGTCACGTAGGAACAGCCTTAAAGTAAATATATCCAATCGTTTGGAATCTAAGATGTCAACATTGTATGTGTATGTGTGTATGTGTGTGTGTGTGTGTGTGGGTGTGTGTGTGTGTGTGTGGGTGGGTGTACGGGTGTAACACGTACACTACACGTGCGTACGAAAGGTCTTTCCTGTATTTTTCACGGTACTGTACAGAAGCACTAGTTCATGAACTCATAGTGCACGCACACAGGCAGTAGTTTATGGAAGCATTGAAACCTCTGATGAAAAGAAGTAACGAAGCTGAAGTTCTCACGTACCCATTCATCAAGAGCATTTTCCGCCAAAGCGGGGAGGAGGAATCATTTTTCGCTCCAACTGATCCCGACTAAACAGCCATTCACCTACGAACCAAGAGCATCGCTCGGTCACTAATATGGAATACTCTTTGTACACAGTCAAACATGAGCACATGGGAGTGTTGGAAAGAGGGGTTGCACTTGTATCAGCCTCGCGGACGCGGTCCTCTTTGCTCTGCCCCACCCGGCAAAAGAATACGTACACCTGAGGACGGACTCCACACCAGAGCAAGCGCCACGTATTGGCACAATAAGACTCATGAATGGTCTCATAATGGAGAGCTCTTGGTCCCTGACAGTCGTTGAATGCTGACGGTCTGAAGATGCATCCGTCCGCTCTGAGCAGACATGAGTATGCGCCGGATTGATCCTTCGCACTTCCATAAACCGGTTCATAATCCGGTTAAAAAGGTAGAAAAAGCCGATGGTCCCCAGACTGCTCAGCTGATAAACCAGCAGGGGCCTATTTTAGCTGCAAAAATAGGGGCAGGGGAGTAAGATTTCGATGTCTTCGCAACATTTCTGAGCGATTCCTTGCATCAAACATCTACGGGGCCTGATGAAAATCTTGCTTCTTTTTCAGCCAAGTATCGATCTGTTGTGACCATGCGTAATGTGTGCAAAGTGTGCAACTTCATTGTCTCTCCCTCCTTGATCTTTCGCATGAGTTCACCCTCTCCCGATGAGTTTCAACTTCATGACAGCTGCTCAACTCAGTCGGCGGCAATCTTTTCTGTACTAGGGATGGGTGACTAATCGAGCCGTAACGAGACATCGGGCTAGCAACACTACTCGCTCATGGAACCCGGTTCGCGTACTACGTTTACTGAATATGTAGTGGTCACAGCTCCGAAAGCCATTCAGGTCGGCCCGAGCTGAGGATGCTGCTACTCAGTCTAGCGCGTACTGAAGGGAAAATACCCATTGACAGGTAGCTTGTTATCCCCTACTTAGTGTGAAAACTCTGTCGGACAAATCTTCTTCTTTCATGCATTCTATGCTGCGGAAAACCACCGTCAGACGAAAGCAGGAAGTGGCCGACGTCAAAATACAAAATTATCCACTCGGGGTCGTCGTGGGGCTTCACGAAAGCTCCCCCCACGGAAAAAAGGGGGTAAGACGCGGAGAAGCTCAAAATGCAGGTAGGTATGGCGACTTCCTTTTTCCTTGTCGGGCTCATACGGACGTACGGACGGACCCATGTATGTAAGTGCACAGCTGCCGGTGAAGGCTTTTCCATATTGATGAAACGCGCTAGGTTGTTGAACTTTTCAGTCTTCGTATGCAATACCCAGTCAAAACTACGAGCACCTGACAGGTTGGAGCGATCGACAGATACAGATATGCGTTAGAGCAGCAGAGTTGCTAGAGCGTGCACATTCCTCGTTCGAGCTTTACTCTGGATATTGCATGCCAATTGGAAGATTAACCAACCTTTACTCTGCACATTAAGGTAAAGTGGCTCTGGCTGTGAACAGTGGTCAGAAATTTAAATTCGTCCGTTGCTTCTCAGGCTCGCCAGGTAGTGCTTGAGGTCCTGTCTCTGGTGGCTTCAGGTAGGAGGAAGACCAATTCATTACGTCACAGAGGGAGGTAAACAAGCTGGTGCTATTTTTTGTGCCTTAAGACAAGATTGATCGGCTGACATCCCCAAATATTTCCCACAAATTTCTGTCCGTCTGTGTCTCGACGAGCAACCGTTTCAAACGCAAAAGCAAACGTTGTCCTCCTAAGGAGAGCCCACGTACGTTCGTGGCCTGGTGTAGAGATGCCACCAACAAGCTAAAGCGTCGTGTAATTAAAGGTATTTGGCGAGTTAACCGCGCGTAAAAATTTAAGGCTTATTTTTATGGTGGGCCTGGCATTCATTGGAGTGAGCCCTTACGGAGAATTTATCCCCAGTAACTGACAGTAGGGATGGGTGCGAGAACATGAAACTGTACATTATGCCTCTCTCCCCCGATGCTTCCATTGTTCATTCCGAGAAAAATTCGCCAGCGAAAACAACATGAGTGGCTGCTGGGGTCTTTGGAGGAGCCCCCGACTGAGCCTGGAATCTGGAATGGTTCGTCGACGGATCCCAATCCTAGAATCTCCGCATGGAGCAAGCGAGAGAGCAACATTCCAAGGTAATAACTGCTGAGGGAGAGGGAGACAAACAGACGTGATCTCCGCCACACGCACGCGCCCCTCATACATGCGCACCTACATGAAGGGTTGGCCCGTGGATCAACTACTCATCATTATTAGCACATGTGCGCTCCAATTTTGTCCGAAAATCAATCTTGCACTTTGACAGAGAATCATTTCTTCTTCCAAGGGGTCAGATTCGCCTGACGTATGAGAGTGGATTCTCTGCTGGAAGCCTCTCTCGTACAGCCCACGAGTGTGGATGTGACACCACATGAGTCTACAAAAGCATGTAAAGGTGCTGCTTTATCAAGTGTTTTTGACTCATGCGATCGAGTGGAAGGGGCACGTGGCTACGGGGCCACTGCGGCGGTCAGCAATGGAGATCAATCTCTTCTTCGTGGGTGAGATGTTATCTCCTCAGAGAAGGGAGAGAAAAGGCATTTTTGTGTGGAAGAAGTCTACACATATTTGAGCGGGAGGGAGAGAGAGACACTTGTTACTCCCGCTGTTACCAGAGAATGAACCAGGTGCATCCGCAGTATATCGAACATCCATACGTACATATATACTATATTGCCTCTGCTCATCGTATATACGCTGACTGCTCGGCAGCGGTCACTAGAACGCCCGCAGCCTCTTCGATTTGTGCCGCTTTTTGTGCATTTCCCACAAAACGTCCACGATTCGAGCTCAGATGTAAGAAAAAAAAAATCTATTCACGAGTAGAATGGCACGCACAACAGATCAATTGCCTCGATTTTGCTCCCGCCGAGAGAAGAACTATTGACCTCCTCGCTCGCGGTCAGCCCCTTTTTTTTCTTGATTCCCCGAGCTTTTTCATCGTGGTTGAGGAGCGAGCAGAGGCCATTAGACGCATATGAGTGCCACGTTTGAAGGCCGCCATGGCAAAAGGTCATCCCAAGGAACGCCACTGTTCCAAAGGTAACTCTGGCCTAAGACTGGAGACCAAGGCTGAAGCGCTGGAACATGCTACCTTGGGTCTGATCAAAGGCTAAATGTGGCAGCTCTGAACGCATAGTGTCTGGTCCAAACGGTCCTTCTCAAGAGTTGGTGGCACCGGGGGGGCTTTGTCAAGTTATATGGATGGTTGTCGTGTTATTGTCCCGACCAAATGGAAGAAACATTCCGACAATGTGGGCACGCGGATTTTCATTTGGTTCGATATTTTCCTCCGTCTCTTTTCTCACGGAGGAACAACAACAGCGTAGTACAGTGTGTGTAAGAAAAGGGGTGACGCAATGTACGTCTGTGTCTTGTCCGCCATCATGTATGGGGACGGACTCACGTCATCTATATCACTTTGGAGCATTTGGTGTCACAACAGACTTAGTAACACCGCTTCATTAGATTGGATTCTGGCTCTTAATCTGGCGGCGGCAACGGCGGCTGCGGCGGCTGCGAAAGCGGCTGCGGCGGCTGCTGCGGCTGCGGCGACGGAAAGAGAAAACGATCCCATGTGTGAGTCCGCGAGCTGCACGCGCCCGTGGCGCGCGTGCGTGCGGTTGATCCAATTACGTCCTCTCTCTCAGTGGATTCCCCGCGGGGAAAAGCGACACAAATCTCAGCTGGATTCGCACTTTCGCCCGCCGCCACCGAGAGAGAAAATGGATACCGTCAACCAGATGAGAGAAGGACAATCTTCTTTATGTTTAGCACACATTAACGTCTTTTCTTCTGTCTTATTTTTTCCTGCGCTCGTGAAATATCGCTCTTTATTCCTAGCAGGGGATGGCTCTGATCATCCTGGCACAGTGTCCACATCTCCCAACTGTCGTAGTCGTCGTCGTCATTGAAAAAAAAAAAAGAGAAAAAAAAGTGTTTCGAGCTCCAGAAATAGCCCCAGTTCGTCCGAATGATACCCCCTCCTGCTTTTCGATGATTGCAGTGAGCTTTGAAAGCATTTTAATTCGACATTAGGCCATTACACACCTGGCCGATGGATTTTTGCCAAAGGAAGGGGGTCCACAAACCAATTTATCGGGCAGTGAGGACGTTCAGTTGTACCTTGGGTCATCATTTGTCCCACTGGTGGGTGGCAATAATATAAGTTTGATGGCACATGCAGACAGACAGAGAAAGGAAAAATTTCATTCCTGCTGTTTCTCTCAATGTTCCCCTACTATTTTCAGTCAGTTAGATCCAGAACCACGTTGTAAGTGCAGGCAGGCTCTGAATACATCAGGTAGCCTGACTTGGGACAGTCCCTTCGAAGACAAAAAGTCAAATTGTAAGAGACAATATCACTGTGTGCACTTTTGTCAAACTCCCCTGCACATGTGCTTCCCTTACTGAGGAGGGAGGAACTCATTGTGCTATCCAGCACACATGTAGAGAATACACTGAAATAAATCTAACTCACTAACCAGTGCAAGATGGAGCAGGCGTTAGGAGTGGTGCAAGAGAGAGCTGTTACGTACGCATGGACAGGAAAGTGCTGCGAGCTCGAATCGTGGGGTTGGAGATACTGAGGCAGGCGGAGCATCTGATTACGTCCATTCTCAGCGGGAGGGCGGAGCATCAGAGCAGAGAGGAGGAAAGCAGCTTGACCAACGAGAGATCAGAGAACCAGGTATAGACTTTATTACAGCCGCCCTGCCCAGACTGGTGTACAGTCGACTCTCGATGAAGTCAAGTCGTTCGTCATGCTAAATCGAGAGTGAGGACTAAAGGTAACCAAGACCTATTTATGTGTTATGGCACTATTAGAATCTGTATTATAAAGGGTACAAAACCCATTCCAAGCGTGCTTTTGGGTTATGCTCCACCAAAATCATGGGTGAGCATTGGTTGGCTTGAACCAGCGCTCCCCACTTGAAGTGAATTCGTCTGCTGGCAACGCAAGCCATAGTTTCTCCTCCAAAACTTCGTGAGGAGAAATGCTGAACTCGTCGGAAGCTTCACTTTCGAACCATAAATTGTCAGTGTCAGTTTAAAGCACGTTTAAAAGCACTACCTGAAGCAGAATTGGAAACTGTGTAACTGCTTGTTTTATGCGCAGTTAGGGCAGTTAATTTCATAGAGAAGCAGCATGAACTGAAGGTGGACATTCAAAACCTCACTCATTTCAACTTCTTTCAGTGCAGCCTAGATTAAATGACTGAGATCCGGCAAACTAACTTGGAGCGAGGTTTTTTTTCCTAGCACAAGGATGGGGAAAATTGTGAATCATTTGAGAATTCCATTTTCCAAAAACTGAGACTTAATCGAGAGTTGTTCTATTCAGTGACAAAAGCAAAAGATCCGTCATCTGCATGGACTTGACTCAAGCGAGAGTTTTGACTAAATGGAGACTCGAGTGTAGATAGGAACGTTACCAGAAATGAACAAGAGGGAAGAATTTGGCATGCGAATTCCCGTGCCCCAAACACCCGGGCAGCAGGAGGAGAAACAATTTTAATTGCAAGCAAGCTTTTCTCCTGTTGTTTTGGTAGAACAGCTGGAGAATCATCAGTGGTGATCCATCCTTCATAAGGACAGTGTGACACCGCCATCAAGGGGTCTGTTTATGCCAACTTTTGATGTATGCGTTATATCCATGGCCATTACTGTATTGCGGTGAATTTCGTTATGCACGACGAGTGCGTGCGCATGCAGTGCTTGGAGGCCATCATGGCACCATGCACTGAAGTGATTTGGTCACAGATTCCAGATACCACCGCACTGCAGAAGATCCACCAGCGTGCGGACGAGAAGTGTAGGCAGTCTATGGCAGGATGACGTTGAGAAGTGTGTGTCACTGGAAGAAATGGACTTTCTTTAAATTTGCACTGATTCAAATGTTGCCTCAGTTCCTGACCCTGTCCTGGAGAGTGAAGACCCCATGGGGTGAGACGTTAATTTGCTCGAGTATGCAAATACCTGCGGGGCGTTTCCCACGGAATTGGTTGGTCAGTTGCGCACAAACGAGGCAAAAGGAGGAGGGTTCGGCGATCAATCCTCTACAGGCGATTGAATTCTCACGGTCAAAAAAGTCAGTGCAGTCGGAGAAATGGGGTAGGAGCTGGTCAACATGGCCGAAGAAGCATCCTTCTTTGGGGACATGCACGCGCTGAAGCTTGGACCAGGGACAGAGGGAGCAACAACTGCTGCCATCAAGGCTGGTTCCATTCGAACTTGTTTTTCGAGCAATGGTTGCCTACTTTTGAGTAAGTTTCTTCTTTGTGCTCTCCAATCAGAGGTCCATTTCACGTTTCACTGACTTGTTCGCGCACCAGAAACTCGAACAAGTCGCATGTGCTGAGGAGAATATTGTAGTAGGAGTAGTAGGAGACAAATAGCTCTTTCTCTCTCCCTCTGCAGCCATGTTTTACCGCATATTGCTTGGGTCCGATCTCTGAGAGAGGCTGAGGGACGAACTTGATGCGAGTCACTCCGAATATAGGGTAAGAAGGTACGTAAATGTTTCCCCCGCCACTCAGTCTCTCCAGGGGTCTGATCCGCCCCGACCAGGTGCAATTTGTCAACCCTTTCTCTCTCTCCGCGTGTAGGATAGACGGAGAAACAAAAATACGCGCATCACCTGAGCGCGCAGGTGCTTTCACACGTCCCACCCACTGCGAAGCATTTGTCCGACTGCTCGAAAACTCCCAAAATGTAAATTACAGAGTGGAAAAAGACAAGGACTGAGAAACACACTAATTCAGCTGGAGTTTAAGAAGCTGCCGACCTTTTATTAAGGCCATGCTCGAGTCGCCTCCCCCTGGCCAACGCTTACGGCTGTGACAAATCCGATCACAGCTGGCAGAGAAAAGAGGAGGGCAAAAACGAGCTTTGTGCGAAATTCGCACGCTTCGCCAGTTGCCAAAAGAAAATTGATGTTAGGAGAGGGGGGGGGGATAGAGCAGAGAGAGACACAACCGCACATGTCACATGAAACTAAGAGTTTCTTGTCCCTCGCTGCAGAATATTCGCTCTTTCTGTCCGTGTAGCTGTTCTCCCCACCCACTCGCACACACTCACGCACACACACACACTCACACACGCAGAGTGGAAAACCGAGAACATTCTGATGATTATTTTCCGAGCTTTCTCCATCTCTCTCCCCATGGTCGGGATCGTGCGGCGAAACTGCATTAGTTCTCCATTTCGCCCAGTCGTCAACGCAGCGAGAGGCTGAGCGAAAAAGTATGCCACGCACCTACACACACGCGCGCGCGCGCACGCACGCGCGCACATGCACGGATGATACTCCAGGAGAGCTTCGTAGAAAATGAGAAGACTCCATTGCAAGTGCCCCCACCCCCCACCCCAAAGTAAGTGGGGCGCATATAATTGTTTGGGTTTCGCATTGTAGGTCTTGACGCACACATGGGGCGACCCAGCCGGGCTCGCCAAAGGATGTCGGCAACACTGCTGATGTGAAAGAGTTCCTTGATAGGCCTCGAATGAAAGTTGACAACGCTCAAAAAGTCTCCACCCACTCCAACTATAAACAAGCTGGTACTGTCAGCAACAAACTGTGTGTTCGGTTCTTTTTCTCCCCCTCAGAGAACAGTTTCATTAAGAGACTCAAGCTCTCCTCCGGTTTATTGCCATCCATTTCCATTAATGCGGTTCTGCAGCAAACTCTGGGGAAAGCTCTGTTTACACATTTGGGTTCCATTGTACTTAAAGAAATGATGCCGAAGGATGATCTTCGCTGACTGCAACATCGCAAGGCAACGCTTTAAAGCTCCGCATCCTGGAATCATGAGGTAGGACCGAGGAAAATGCAAGTGCAAGCGCCTCTTTAGACTCTACAGCAGTACACAACTATACAGAAAATGTCATCAAAATATCCCGCTGCTTCACGTTGGTACGAGTATCAGGGTTGCCAAGCATGGCCTGGTAAAAATGCTCGTAGGAAGAAAATGTACTACACACAGAGAAGGCAGAGCAAAGTGATGCCATCGCCAAACATGATCGGAGAAACAGAAATTGGTATTTGTGCCTTCTGCTTTGTCCATAGTTCAGAAGACCAAATGTTCGAATAATAACTACCCTTCCTGGTGTCTGTCTACCATGGGTTGGTTCTCTTTAAATCTTGCCAAATGACTGTCCCGACGCTCCGGGAGGGCTGGATTAGAAAGCTGCTAGCTACCGAGATGTGTAATGGCTTGCTGCACTACTGTCACATACGTCGTACGTAGGTGTTGCACAGTTCCAGGGGACACAGTACGTACCCTATGTATAGAGTGTGCCTGTGCATGTATGATGAACACTTAACAACTCCTGTATTCTTCATAGCTACGTTGTTCGCACTCACAGGTCCATGAGTCAGGCAAAAAGAGTTCATGCAAAATCGAGCCACACTTACCTCTGTTGGTCCCACTGTCATTGCAACTTAACGGTCCGCACAAGCAAGGAGGAGTTTCTTAGAATACTACTACACTCTACGAAGCATCTGAAGAGCACTATACTTGGATCCGTATGCTGCACTTGCTGGATGCTGGAGTAAACACCTCAAGAAGCACTAGAGCCCTCGCAGTAAACCCGGCACCCAACAACTTTTGCTTTGATTATCCATGCGCTGGGACGTCCAGCTTCTGAATGAAGGCGTAGCGTCTGTTGCATCGCCGTGAAGGACCTGGAAAGGTGAGTTCCAGTTTTTCATGCTTTCGCGGATTTGGGCCATGATTGAGCACTTTCAAGTCGAGGGTGGAATCGAAAGAGAACAAAGCATCGAGCGAAAGTCCTTTTCGCCTTTGCTGGGCGAGAAAAAGCCATAAATTAGGTGTCGGGACGCCTCTTAATAAATAATCTTTGCCACCTCATTTATCATCGCTTTTTAATCTGTGCGCTCCTTCACTCCTAATTGCAGGAGTTGCCTGGTAGAGCGAAAATAGCGAGAAAAGAGCGGGAGAGGCGGACCTCCTACTGGAGGGAAAAATGAGGCCGTCGCGTCTTTTTTTTTTAAAGTCCCACCAAAGGATAAGAGGAGGAGAGTAAGAAGATTGCAAAAATCGACCACTGCGTGTATCTCAGTTGGTGCGATTAGTTTTGCCATCCTGCACATTTTACATACTGCGTGCACATTCGTTAGCACCCGTTTCAGTATAAAAGGGACTATAATGATTCCTGTGTATTTGATCAGGAAGTTCGATAAATCGAGTGTGAGGTTCCATTTTTTGGCACTGAGGAGACTGCTGCAAGCGACTTCATCCTCTCACCTCATGCGGAATTCGCAGCGTTTGTGCAAAGTTCCAGCTGCAGACAAGACCATACCACGGTCAATGCCCTCGCCAGCATCTTCTACCGCTTGCTCGCTTGGGCTGTTCCATGGGATCCGGCCTCGGTCTGTGAACCTCAGCCTCAACCCATCCCCAGAGAAAGTCATGAGGAACTTGAACGACGCAGTTTGAGTGACTCGAGTAATTGTAATGTCGGCGGCTTTCCTGCGGTGCAACCATATTTCTTGTCGCGTGCAATCTTTAAAATGATCGGGAGTACGAAACTATTCACACTGACTATGATCCACCCTGTACTCCTCCGGGCTTTGGCACCAGATACGTCGAAGGTTGACGCATGTGCGTATGCATGTGTACAGACTACTCTGATCAGCTAAGACCTTTTGCCTTTGCATGCGTCGGCCCCCCTACATGGGCCCATTCATCAGGCCGATGGTGATGGAAAAGAGGCCTCAACAGGTTGGTATGACAACATCCAGCCTGAAATAACTGTTACCTGCTGAACGAACCTGCTGGCAATTAAGGTGCAAGTAGTAGTAGTAGTAGTAAAGCAGTGAGAAACGTTGTGTCAAAGGAGTCTTCATGTGAGTGAGTAAGTTTGGACTGCAGCAGAAAGTAAGTAAAGGGTGAGTATGCGTGACAAAAAAGGGAGAGAGCGCTGAAACGACGCTGCAAATCACGGCCATAAATTCGGGTGTGTCTGTGGCAAAAAAAGCGGACGATCTTGAAAAGAAACAGGAGAGAAATATCGCAACTTCTTCTCGTTGACACATTTTTTTGTCCTGCACGATGCGCTTGCGTGAAAAGCCCTAATCCCTGCGGTGCGCGGTGGAGGAAGACAGAAAACATTTTCTAAGCTGACAAAGCAATCACTAGAGATTACTTGTCAAATCTGGCGGATTTACCCCTCTGGATTACGACGGCTTCACTGAAAACAAAAGACAATCCTTTCTCCTTGCCATCTACTCATAAAAAGCTGTTGCTCGTTCTGGCTGTTATTCAGATTTCAATGGTTTCTTGTTTGGTATGCAAAACCGCAGAAAACCACTCTATTCCTATTGTCCGACAACTGCAACTTGGACAATTCCAACTAAATGAATTGCACTAGGAGTGTGTGCAACTTGTTGCACAATTAAGCAACTTGCACGTTAACTATCTAGTAGCGGTTGAAAAAAATTCCCGCTACACTTCAAAGCAAAGTGCTGTGGCCGCCAAGTTTAAAACGACTAGAGAGAAGAATTTCTGTCGTCCCCTCAAGCACGACGCTTGACAGCCTGTCCTGTTTTGTTTGGTGGGAGTCTCTATAGTTGTAATTTTCAGATGCTATCAGCAGAGAGGGACCCAAAAACGTCCTCCCAGTTAGGGATGACGAGTGAAATAATGGCCGAGCTTCATCACGAGCAGCAACAACAAAGAAAAGTATTGTTAGAAGCTCTACCCTTAAAGGTGCCCACTACATTTCCTTCAGTGTGTTAGCTCGTAGGTCGAATTCCAACGGGATTCCTTGCTCATCCCTAGCCTCACCCCTTTTTTTTTTAGGGGGACACATTTCTTTCTCACGGAAAGCTTGAATTCCATTCCTCTAATTTGTGTAATGAGTCTCTTTTGTTAGCAGGATTTTCATCCCCTGTGTTACTGACGAGAGGAACATCATGGCGAGTTCTGTGTCACCCAGAAAATGGAAACCATGGGTGACTTTAAGACAAAAGATGTGGGTGACGACAACTTACAATTTTAGACCTACCTGCGTTTAACCTTTCTTCTTACCAACTGGCGACCGTTTAGTGGCTGAAACATTTTGGCAACAAGGCGATATTTACATGGTGCTGACGACTTGGACAAAGGCTCTTAATATGTCTGCTGAAGTGGCACCTGGTACATGCATGGAGGTATATATATATGTGTACATGGCAGCACTGAGCCAAGAGCCCCGCCAGTCACAGAAAAGTCAACACGTGGAACCCTAAAAAATGTTCAGTATGACACAGAGGCAAAACGAACCTTAAGTACGTACCCCTAATAGCATTTTGTTTGCTCTCCTGTAAGGAAGAAGAGTCTTCGACAATACTTCATGATCTCGTTGGTAATAGTTATTAGAAGAACTAGACAAAATGTGCAACAAAGCACCATCTAGTGGTTGCTTTTATCACTTCACCCAGAAAACGAAGCCTCTGGGCGAGAAACTTGGAAGATGTCCTTGATCTAGAAGGACAACAGGGTGACCAACTTGGCAGCTCTTCTGTTGCTGGAAAGAGTATTTCTCTCTGTAGGGGGAAAAACTTTAACGAAATCGCTAATGAAGGTTGCCTTTTTGCATATTTTGACCAGCTCTAGCTATTGGGAACGTGAGAAAAGATTGGACTGGTGCATCTAGAGCGACGCCCACATCTTCTACGTGCAGACACCCATTTTCTGTTAGGTTTGGCAGTATGTTTCAGGAGGTATGCATATGTACATACATATGCACGTATCTCCACAGATTCATTTTGCATAACCTGCCCTGCTGCAGTCAAACATTGAATCCCGGAAAATGTGGGGAAGAATCTCTCGCAACCTCTCCAAGGCAAGCGTGCGAGGGAAAGAAAAGTTTCGCCGCCGCTGCCGCCGCTGTCGCCGCCGCCGCCGCCGTTGCCGTTGCCTTTCGTTTCTCTGTCTCGCCGCCACCTCCGTCGATATTCGGCACGTCGCCGTCGCCGTCGCCGCTGTCTCTGCCGCTGTCGCTTCTGCCGTTGCCGTCGCCATCGCTGTCGCCATCGCCGCCTTCGGTGCTGGCAGTGGTGCATTATGTTATAGTGGGAAGCCTTCATCGAGTGACATAACAGCAATGTGCATATAAGAAGTACTTCCATCAATTATTCCGTTTGACGTAGTACGCTCAGAACAAGTCTGTAGTATAATACGAGACGAACTCTCGGTCCTACTCCTTACTCAGCCAGCGCTGGAAGACGAAAGCTCCAGATTCGTCAGTTTGATCCAGCCACCACTGAAAACCGCTGGACGAGCTTCTTGCGTCTGTTGTGATGACAATTTGCATTGTCCGTCCGTAATACAGTAGAAACGGTGTTCCTAAGCTCTGCTCTGATTTTCCTTTGGCTTTTTATAGCCCAACTGTCCTTCACGAGCGTGTACAATTTCGGGAGGTTTGACAGGAAGCTGAAGGCGAAATGCGGTCTGTCACAATGATGTGTACGTGTGTTGTGTGTGCGCTCGCTTAGACAAACATTCTGCGTGGATGTGATGCTTGCATTTCCTTTTCACAGCCATCTTGGGACGAGGACCCTCGCTGAGAGGAGCTATGGGGGTCTAATGCAGACAAAAAAAAAGTGGGGGACTAAATGCACACAAAGAGATCATTTTCTAGCTGGTCTAGCAGATTCTAAAGTCTCACACAGAGGAGGAGAGGGTTGTGTTTCGAGTTCTGAGTGCCTAATTAAGTCGGTCAGAACCTTTATATCTGCATAACATCTCCTGTTCGTGCCAGTGCCTGCATCAGGCCCGCTTGGAGCTTCTCCATTCATGCGGTATGAAATGGCGCATTGCACCGACTCCGGAGGAGCTTTGACGCCAGCCTTCGTTTTCTCCATTCTCGGCGTTAAAGCATGGCGAAGTAAAGACGAAATTGTATGAAAGTTTCTCATTCTTGCTAGTGGACGCCGACAAAATGAATCGTGGAGTATATGTGGACTATACCTGCTCGGAGGCAGCGGCAGAAGTGATCTCTACATGTACTCAGAGGTCAGGGGTGCAATTTTTCTTCTATTTTTTCTCTCCAAAGCAAGCTCCATTCATGTGGGCACGGGCAATATGCACACTTTCAAATGCGTGAAAGCATGCTCTTGGAGTATGCGTACCTATGCACTCGCATATCACGGGCGTATGCATAGACGTACGTCCGGGAGATGGGTGCAGCAGGCGGCACACGACTCCTCTGTTTCAGGTGTGTTTCCCCTGATTAAACTCAGGTTGTATGGATTGTAGCAGCGGGAGCCAAAAACTGTCAGAAATGCTGACATGCACTCATAAAAAATGGCCTCCTGCGATAAATGACCCAACACCAGAGCTCATTGGCTGACCGCTAAATAGGATTCCAAGCCTGGGATTGGTTAATTGCAATACACACACACGCGCACACACGCGCACACACCCAGTCTGTTGAATCGGAATGATAACGACTGTGCTGTGTGTTGCCACAAGGCCGAAAAAGTTGCGCGGGCAAGAGTTGCTCTCAGATGTTTGACGTCCACTAGCGTCCAAAAACAAAGCAAACTCAAAAGAAAAAGTCGTCACTCTGATCGGAATGTGGGTGCGCTGCTATGCATCCCATAATTTGATCCTTCGGTCGTCAATCAACCCTTTGTTGTCCTTTTGGGCCCCGAGCTGAAAATTCCCCGGGTGAGTGAATGCTGCGGAGTCACCTCATGAGACAAAAGGGACCGTGAAGAAGAGGAATGATCGGAATTTTGATTACGTTATTCAAAGGCAGAAATGAAGTGCGATCAAATTGTCTGTCTCTGAACACAGAAATTGCCGCCGCCCCCAAATGAGAGGTGTCTCGTCGAGGTCTTTTTTTTGCCACGTACCCTGTATCACTTTGACAATTGAGTGTGACAAATATGGGCCTTGTGAAAAGCGTGGGATAAGGGGAATTGTACTGCTGAGACTGCGTTTGCAATGGATCGTCTCTGGTATTGAATGCTGTCAGCAGATGGCGGGGTTTTTTTCTTTTTTTTCTTCTCTGCTGACACAAACTCCACTACTTATAATAATTTCTGACGCAGTCTCATCCACTCAAGAAAAAAAATGGCTCACTGTTACTTTGCTTTGTTCACCTTGATGAAAGTCGTTGAGCCAATACGTGAGTTTCTTTTATGGACCTCTTACAACCTTACATCCATGCAACAGAAATCCACGCTCTACTTTTGGCGCAGTATTGCACTCATTTTTTTCTAGTCTGGAAATGGGAGTGCCCTCATATATCGAGCCCTCTTGGAACAGTGGTTTCAGTTTGTAACGCAAATCAAGCTCAAAAACTGCATTGTTAGTGCATGGAACCCCTGCTCTTCAGACTGACTGATGAGACATGACACAAAGGCAAGCAGCATAATGTCCTCCTCCTTTTCCTCAGACCCCCCAGGGCTCATTGGCTTTCACTGGGTAGAAAAATTACACGCTCGCCCGCTAAACAATGGAATATGGGACAAAACAGCACGAAATGCAGTAAACACGTCAATTTCAACAAAGGCAACAGCAGCACCATCACCAGCAGCAAGCAGTTCTTTGCAGCATGCAGTGGATCGACAATTTGTGAGGCAAATAGAGGAGAACCGTTAGATGATGACCTCCACGACCACGCGTTCACCTCCTACGCAGGTGTGTTGCGCAACCACGTGTGCCAGCGAATCTGGGGCTACAAGACAACAACATGTACATGCAAATACACGCGTCTTTATTGAACAGTTGCAACTGCACGTAGAGGGGGGAAAAATACCCCACAGCCAATGACTTGAGTTGCAGCGTTGTGTTATCACGGCTCCACTTAACAGGTAGTCATAACCATCACAGGTAGAGAGAGAGAGAGAGAGGTTGAGCCGGGCAGAGCGGGAGCGGCAGTAGTGGTGATGACGTCATACGAATCAAGATGGCCGACACCAGCCAATGAAGCGGCGCAAATGACTGCGCCGGCGTCGGTGGCGGCTAGATAATGACTCTTTTCTTTCTTATACTTCTTCCCACTTTCTTTCTCCTAGGGGTCATTTGCGCTCTTCGGTGTGCGTGTGTGCAATATCTTTCTTTGTTCCTTAGATCCTTCCGAGAGATAGGTGACAAATGGGCTCTCACCAGTAATAACGCTGAAACGAAAGAACACAGATAAGAACTGTTAAGCACAGAGTAGGGTTAAGGAGCAGTTTACCCACCCAGAGAAAAACGCTTGAGCTTTCAGATAAGCCTCCAAGCGCCCCTCCGTATATAACGTAACACCCGCGGACTTCCAGTGGAGACTGGGTGTTGTTGCCTCCCAGAACACTTGTTCCCATATAAACAACGAGATACTGGCCTTTCGTCAGCTTCCAGAGAAGTTCTGCAGAAAAAGAAAAGAAAGAAAAAAACTTTACGGCCGATTTCCTTACAACTTATTTAAGTTAGCACAAGTGAAGTCAACATTAGCGGAGGAGGCCTTGAGAGGCTCTGATCTATCGGCACACATTAAGCCAGCCGACGAATTCTTGGGGGAACCGCCAACATTTTCCCACGAAGCCTCAGACTGACCGCACTGGAGGCATCACGCAAACGTCCTTGATCGCGCCAACGAATTGAAGGGGGCTTCGGCCCCCCCGCGGAGGAGACGGTCAAGAAGACGGAATAATCGAGCCAGAGATGTGGGAACGAAGCAGAGGAGGAGCAGAAGTCATTTCAATTAGACTCAGTTCTGCTGCTTTCACCAGCCTCTGCTGCCAAGTGGGACTCACGTCCTTTTTTGCATAAAAAAGTGGCACCGCTAAGTGGAATTAACGACCCATATCAAATGTGTCTCCTCACCGGTTCACATATGTGTGTCGATGGATCCTAACGAAGATCTGCTTAGCCATGTGGTGCTTTTTGCCTTCCCTAATGAAGCTTGTTTTGGGATCATCGGATTATCTGCTCGATTTTCTGAGCGGGTTTTTTTTCTGCCCCCAGCACCAAAAAATGAGCGCCATCCGCTCAATGGGCACTGATTAGATGAATGAGATATGAGCGACTGGAAGTGGAGGCTTCTTCTTCTAATTGAATCGCGGCCTTTCCATTTCCAGAGATTGGTTTTACATGGAAAAAGGAGGCTTCATTCAGGTTCAACCCCTGCTGATTTCTCTTCAGTTGCATGCATTAGCAGAGCGAATTGGAGAAAAAGGCAGCTTCTCCAACTCCCAGCTGTTTTTTTCCGCTTCTTTCTTCTGATTGTGTGGTCTATAAATATTCCCCCTGCTTCCCTGCCCCCCTCCATTTTCCCCCAATTTCCCGAGCTCAGACAGGCCAATCCTTTCTCCCCATTTTCTCGATGATTAAAGTAGGTGGGAGGCCTCGGAAGACACTCACCGGGTGTCTTTTTCGATAATCGATAATTCGATATCGCTCCCAGCTTGAACTCTAGCATCACAGTTGCTCTGCCACCATCAATAACTGTCCGATTCCTTGATTGCAGTTTCCGTGGAATAGCGAAGTGTGCTTCTTTTTGGCCCCGGTGGCCAAGCCCTGGAAATGAAGCCAGCACTTCACTTTCCACGTATGCATGCATAGCGGTGTTGGGTACAGTTGGGTACGCACGCGCCCGATGCTTGTCCGGACGTATGCACAATTGCAAGCATAGTCGAAGCACAGTGGGTTGGGTAGAACGATTGAAGAGAGCTCGTTTGATTGGTCAACAACACCTTGGTTGTTTGCTGCAAGGTATCCCATTGCGAGGGGGTCAATTAGCCACTAAAGAATTTTATGATGAGCCTCTCGGCGGGACATCCACTAATAATGTGGGAAAAGGATCCAAGTCGATTAAGAACAACTGTTTCAGTTCGTCATTTCCTCTCTTGACAAGAGGACCTTGAATGCTCAACCACCGGTCTTGTGTCCACACATAGTGCACTTGGGACAGGCACTGCACCGTGCGTGTAGCTGCGTTTCTGCTGTGCAAAGCCGGTGCTCGTTGTTGGCGTCAAATTGAGGATGCCGCGTCACAAAACCATACCGTGGACTCGGACTTTAGCAGGTTCGAGAGCTTGAACAGGGCGCTTTTTCAGGGTTGAACCACACTCACTCTTGATGATGCTCGTCGTTCCTTTCTCTTCGAGGCTGCGATCAAAACTGCTTCCCCGGATGTGTGAGGAGCGCTGGCGAAAAGATGCAGGGGGAGGGGACCCCCATGGGGGTCTCAGTCGGGGACAAAAGTGGCAAAGAAAAGATCCTCCGAGGGGGGGCCCAAGCTGCTGCGGCCTTAAGAGATCAGCAGCAGCCAGCAGGTATATCGAAATCATTCTTCAGGTAGAGGAGTTAAGTCCTCTTCCAAGCATCATCGCACACCTGCCTTCATCTTTTTTTTTCCACCACCCGATCAGATAAAGAATTTTCTGACTGCTATGAAGCGTTGCTGCATGGACGTACAAATGTGAACGAACTTGAACTGGTGGAAGAAAACGATTCTCAGTCGTGCGTCTCTCCCTCTCTTCTCCATCTTATTATTCAAAACTTCTTCCCACATTCCTCGTCGTCTCATCTCTGGGCGTGTGTGCGCGCTTGTATTAGGCTGGGCAACGTGATGTTCAGTGCTCCATACACATACGTACACATACAGTACGCGCACGCGCGCGCAGAGGGTGAGATGTGCGTGTGCGCGTGCGCACCCGCACCCGCACGCAAGCGCACGCACGCGCACCCAGGGCAGAGCTGCTAGCTTTGCGTTGTTTGTGTCTGCTGCTTGGTTGGTTGGCTGGTCTGTGAAAGGTGAGGGACCTCCCACTGGGAGGGGAGCCACACATCAATACGACCAACTCACGACTACCTGTCTGTGCCTGGTTCTGTCGCCGCCGCTCGCCGAAGGAGCACAAGAAGAAGCCAGACGCCATCGTGGAGAGCGAGAGGGAATTGTAATGCTGGTGTTTCGAATATTAACGTGCACCTGGAGACATTAGTTTATTCCACCTCAGTGGAAACTTGGGGAGCAACTGTGGACTCAATGAAGGGGATGCTGGCTGATAAATTCGTACGTACAATGGAGTCTCCTGAGCAAACATGGGTGAGAAGGCCCTTCCTGCCTGTAATTGGCCGCACCGAGGGGGAATTGATCCATTATTCATGCATGTGTCTAGGGACTATAATGAATACCTTTTCTTCCAGCGATAGCCTATATCAATTTTTCAACGAGAAAAGTTATCAGCATTATTAGTCGGCCGCTGGAATAAAACGCCTTGCTAAAAAAAAATGGCAGACAGAACACTCAATGGAGTAGTTACTGAAGAATAGCACATACTTGAGCTCAGGACCTCCTACCAGGGCACGAAATGAGCAGCCTTACATAACTTAGATAGCCAAGTCTGAGGATATTTGACGAAGTGACTCGCAGATTCCCCATAATGTGCAAACAAGTCTGGAGTCACAGCTTTCGGTGAATCACCGCGGCCTCCTACTGGTGTCTGGGTTGCTGTGTTCTTGTGTTATTCCTTCCCCTTTTGTTTTGTATGTACTGCGCTCGTTCAAGGCGTGAGAGAGCTGCCACTACTTCCTTTCTTCCTGTTTTCTCTGTCTCTTCCCCACCAGCATCGAGCTCCTCGCGGCCATGTTGGACAAAGTGCCACGACTGCTGAGCCCTCACAGCCGGGGGAGGCGTTGAAATTTTCTGAATGTGCTGTGCCATGAAAAACTTCCTCGACTCAACTAATATTCGCACTCAGTACAAAGATCCATTTACGTGCATATTGGGTGCCATGAGTGCTTCTAGCGCTATCCCTTTTCTCTCAGCCTCCTTTTGTGATTCTCTACCCATTGATTTTTGCCCGGAAAGAAAGAAAGAGAGAGAGAGAGGAGGACCTCCTGTGGAGATGCTGAACTCACCAATGGCTGTAGAGAGTGCGAATACACACGCTGATGCGAATATTCTTTGAGGGGGGGGGACGTACGATTCCCCCCTGTGGCGGTCATTAAACAGTCGAATAACGTCACCAAATGTGCGACAGAGGTTCGAAAAGGCGATCTGATTTACCGAAAAGTGCCCGATACTATTAGTAGTCGTTCCCTCGTACGTATAGGAATAGGATGGAACCATTTTCCACTCACTCTAGTTAGCCTAAATGACTCTTGAAAAAAAAAACTGTGATGGGGACAACTGCAATTGTCATCGTCTAGAATTTGAGCACCATGATTAACGATGCTGGTGCTTCATTTTCTTTTATGAAACTTGCATATGCTGTACGTAGAGTGCTCATGCAAGCAGCTAAAGAGTCCAATACGTATGTAGATACATGTACATTGTGTGTAGTACCGGTAGAAGCTCGTTGTTACGTCACCTTTCCGCTAGATGGCGCGACCAAAGCCTCTACAAAATCCATAGGAGGAGCTAGGAGGTAAATGCATAGTATCCGTACGAATTAGCTTCAGTTTGATCCACGCCTTTGAGAGCCTCCCGCGGCAATGCGACTTGTTCGACTTCATCATGAACAATGTGACCGGCAAGGAGAGGTTCTTGACTGAACTCGCATGGGGTTTTCCTCGCAAAATACTAATTCATGCATTATTTTAAAGCGCTTTTAAAAGGACCATGTGAGACTGAGCTGAAAGAGCACTTATCTGTCAGCAAGTACAGTTTAAGGCATGAAAAACAAACTGAGATTCAAAACATCAATTGCATGACTTTTTTAAGTGCTTTTTCATTAAAAAAGTTGTTATTTAAGAGACAATTTTAATCATCAGTCAATACTGGCAACTACTTCATTCTCGGGGCATCATCTACCACTCATCTGAGAGCTGCACAAGCCTGGAAGCTGATCAGAGTGTAGTAAGCCTTGTGCAGGCTTCACTTTTTTTCTCGTTGCAGTAGCGTGCAGAGCACTCCAACATTGGAGCACATTTTTTTTCCTATTTGCAATAAAGTGGCAAAGATAAGAAGCTGCCAGAAACCTTGTCAATAGCTCCACCCAGTTTTGAATTTGTGCTCACCCGAAGCCTGAAATCCCCAAAATCCGTACATGGGTGAGGGCCCTAAAGCTACTTCGTACGCTTATAGCACGGCACGGAATGTTGGGCCTGAAAAAAATTTCAGGACCTTTTAAAATTATATAATTTTGCGACATATTCGCCTACTCCGCTCAACTGCCTCTTGGCACCGCCACCACCGCCTGTGATTGATGGGTCGAGAGTGCCAAAACTCTCGGGGTTAATTGTAAACACTGTGATTTTCTGTAAAAAGAGGAGGGGAGCTCATTTTCTGTGCATTCTTCGGGAAAACTTGGGTGGGACCTGTGCCCATTAGTCAAGCAGGAGTCAAAAAGTAGGTCTCAAGGAGTAGAAAAGAAAGAAAAGGAGGACAATAGAAGGCAAATGCACTCACACAAGCTTGTCACAGAGACAACCTTGCGCATGCTCAACTTCTTCACCAGAATTGTGTTGCTGAAGTATTTAAGAGCCTTCTGTGCACTTGCACACTAGATAGTACTTTGTTGCCACCCCGGAGAAAATATTTCTCTGACCGTTGAGGGGGTCTCATGACTTGTCTCACTGTGCTATAATGTTTCGCTAACATGCATGTTCCTTGGTCCCCCCCCTCCCGGCCTCTGTCGGGTTCCCCACCCACCACACTTGACGGAGCAAAAAAACAAGTACACAGGTTGACTCCGCTACAGTCTGCATGGCAAAGAACATGCGCAAGTGAGGCAAGTCCATCCCACAGCTGCCTCGGTCGTGTGACCCAGGCTGACTGGAAAGCCACTTCGGTCTTTGCGGCTCGCACTGTTTCGGTAAATCACGAAAGGAAAATGACAAGGCTACTACTTGTATTTGTTCGGCTTCTTGTCCTCTCCCTCTTTTTCTGGGAGATTTCAAGCACAGATAGGCCGAGATAATTGGCGATAAGCGACTGCTTCAAGAAGAGAATTTGTTGCACGGACCGTAATGAGCGACTTTCAAATAGGGACTTTTGGAGGGGGCAAATTTATTTACGGCGACATTTTACGAATTCCTCGTTATTCTAGTCGTCTTTCCCTTCCCCTTCTGGCAAGCTCCTTTTGTGTGTGTCACAGAGCAAGAGAATTAACTGCTCTCATGTCCAGAAGAAGCAAAAAACAGGAGACTTTTTTCTGTCCTCCCTCCCCCTCCCTCCATAGTCTAAGTCCTCTCGGTCGGTCACATTTTTTGCAAATTCCTGAACCAAAAAAAGTCCGGTGACTTTTTTTGGCAGACGGGGGGGGGGGAGGGGAAAGGGGTGACGAAATTCGCTATTTACAAGTTGGACAACAAATTGGTGGGATTCCTTGTTTTTTCCTGTGCAAGGTACCCCCCTCATTCCAAGAGGCTTTGACGCTGCACAATGACTTTGACGCTGCACAATGACGGAATCATGCTTCATTGTGCAACCTTTTACGCACTCCTTCGGGGGGGAGGAGGAGGTGTCTGAGCAGGGCGTGTTGTACGTGTGTGAGCTCGTGTGCCCGCTTGCGTCGTCGGACTTCATTTCAATCTCTCGCCTGACTTGTTCACAGGCATCCCACCCGCTTTATGATCAAAATAGAGGCAGCACGAGCTGAAAGAAGATCTAAACCAAGGTCAAAAAATGGTGGAGAATCAATCATGTAACCTGTACCAAAACCTTCGCTGAATCGAAGCAGCTTGGCTTAAGCAACAGTCACACATGTCCACTTTTCGCCACAGTCGACTGGAAAACCCATTGAGACGAGCTAAAGCACAGGCGTCAACTTCTCGTCCATAGAATTTCCCGAAATAACCGTGCCCTAAAGATCAATGCACGTTCAAAATGGGGTAAAGGGTATCAATCAGACCCCCCCCCCTCTTCTGAAGCTTGCAGCTGCCGCTTACGCAGATGCTGGCGAACACGGAGGAGGATTCTCGGTGTCTTCTCGAAAGGCTGCCATAATTTTGATTAAATAATCGCTCGTAATTTTACCGTTGGCAACTCTTATCTTTATCGTGGCGTGCGTGTGCACTATGAGACGTGGTTCAGCATGCAGCTTCACATGGGACTCTAAACGGGGGAGGGGGCGGGGAGGGGGGGGGGTTGAGAAGGAGGGGTCGTATTTGTGCCACATGACAAGTTACCCCTTTGACATTAGCGTATCGGCGAATCTTCATCCCAAGTGTCTTTGTTGGAGCGGGGTAAAGTTCCCCGTAACACCTCTGCCGTCGAGTGTGCGTGGTCACATTTTTCTAGAGAGCCTAACTGTCAGGTAAGAATGTCTGATTGAGTCAGGTCGCGGATGAGAGGTGATAAATCTCGGCCAGACAGAGCGGGCCAAAAAGAGGGAGAAGAAGAATTTTATGCTCGGGCTCAAAGCTCGAATGAAGAAACCAGACGAAGTTGGATCCCAGAGAGCGTCAGGATATTGGCTTTCCGGCTGTTTTTTTGTGTGTGTGCGAAGAGGAGGAGGGGGGGTTGACGTCTCTCTTCTTCCAAGCGCGCTCGAGCTCACAAGAAAGCTCTCAACATCATTCAGTTCACACATGTGCTTTAACTTCTTCTCGATCGACCCTCTTTAGCATGTTTATATGGTCTCAGATGCCTCCTGTGATTGACTGTGAGATCATGTGTTGACTCACTCCGGCAAAAACAACATTGAAGTCTCTCGATTTGGTGCGCCCATCATCCATCAGCTTGCTCTCCTACACCTCCCCCCCCCATCCCGAAGCATAGCTTTTTTTCACTCAATCTCTGCTGTGTTGAACGAAACTCGAGAAGAGCAAACACACCTTCATATTCAGGCATCTATCCCGGACTATCTGAGGAGAAGATCAATAAATATTCCGGCAAGATAAGACAATAGTGCTTTATTTCATCGACGCAACACCGTGTAAAATAATATCAAGAAATACCAAGCAGCATTCAAGTTTGTGAATATTGTGTATGTGTGTGTGGGTGGGTGCAAAAAATAACTTTCTTGGTCCTTAACTCTTCATTTCACTCACCAAAGCTTATTGCAAAGACAACTTTATTCAATGAATTGTTCAATGTAAACGCTGCTTTTGTCAGTCGATAATTGCACTTGGTTCTTCACGCGATTTCGTGTGATAATTGTGGGGAAATGAAAACGTGATTAAGTTTCTGGTAAAGGCTTTTTCTTCTTCCATGTTGTCCCAAAATTGAATTTGATGAGCTCGCTGTCAAAACATTGCATGTCTCTCGGTCTGACGAACGGTTAAAAAAAGAAAAACATTTTTTTTTTTGCGTGGATGTCATGAAAAGGTCTGGTTGTGTCGCACAGGTAAAATAATAGGAGATCCTGATGATGCAACGTTACTTTTGAACTTTGTGTATGTACGATTGATTTGTCAAAGCACTTTTTGATTCTTCTCAGAACGACAGCGTCCCAGCAATGAGACCTCCGATGCTGTGCTGATGGTGGACAGCGGCAGGATGGTGTGGATGGTGCGTGTGTGGATGATGATGGGGCACTTGACCCAGAATCTGCTCGTCTGACGGTGGAGTTGGCAATGCTGAATGTGCGGCCAAAGTGTGCTGCTGTCCGAGCTGTTGTTGCTGCTGCGGTTGGTGCGGCTGAGTCGCTACGGCTAGAGCAGTTGCTGGGTGGTGAGGATGGCACTGGTGGTACCAGTCCAAACTGGTAGTGGTGGTGCCTGGCAGGATGGTGGGAGGACTGGTACTAGTAGTACTACTGGTGGTGGTGACGCTCGAAGAAGCGACTGAAGAGGTGTTGGAGTTGTTGCCCACGCCATTGTTGTTGGCGTTTGCGCCGGCACTGCTTGCCGGCGAGACTAGCGATGGCGTGGCGATGCTGGCCACTGAACTGGTAGTAGAGTCCTCTCCCTCCTCCTCGTCGTCTCCGCCTGCACCGGCCCCTCCGGAGTCGTCAGAGTTGTAACCGCTGGCATCCTTGCCGTGAACCTGCAAGCAATAGCCAAAGGTGATAAAACTGTCGCCAATACTCCTTCTCGAGTGTTGCCACCTCACCTTCATATGCTTCCTGAGGCTGGAGGGGTGCGTATACGACTTGTCGCAGCCTCTGACCTTACAGTTGTAGGGCTTGTCTGAGGTGTGCACGTGGCTGTGCTTCTTGCGATCGCTGGAGTTGGCGAAGCGTCGGTCGCAGCCATCGTACTCACACTTGAAAGGCTTCTCACCTGTAAGATGTTAGGAAAAAATGGCATGATTAATAGGTTGCTGCAGTCTTGCAACAGTCCTGAGTGACAAGCGTCTCGTAGTCACATTAAACGTAGTGGGTACACGTGGTGCGTATGTTCTGGCCAGTACTGTAATACCCGTGCATGCAACTTCGAGTGCGCTCCATCATACGTATACGCAAGAGGCATGAGGTTCTTGCAATTTTTCACTTAAGCCTCGCTGCAGATGAGAGTTAGCCATAAGAGACACACGATAGATGATGCGATAAATCTGCTTGCTCTGTCTGTGAGACTGGGAAAAATAAGCGGCATCGACCAACAGCCAACCAACCAACGAACCACGTGAGGGGGGCCGCGCACGCACGCACGCACGCACGCACGCAGGCAGGCACGCAGAGAAGTATGGACGGGCGATGTGCCAAAATCTTCCACTCGGAAAGAACAAATCGCTTTTTGATGACGAAATGGCTCTCCTCATGCTATACTAATGCTATGATAACCATGGGTAGAGCAGAGCAAGCATTGGCTCTCCTACCTCTTTACCCGCAGGACTTGGAGTCCGTCTAGTAGTGGACTTCCGAGCATGTGCATTGAGTGCAAAAATTGCAATTTCTTTCTGCCCAAGCGAGGATCAAACGAAGCATTTCATTGATCACTGACTCTCTCATACGCGCGGGGAAGCACCCAGAGAGAAAGAGGAGAGCTGTGCTTTGTGCTCATTCACGCTGCTTCCGGTGGCTGCAGCCAGATGCAAGCACTCTCGCACTATTTCCCATATGACTCGTCGCTCTCTTCTAGGTCGTCGACGGCCAATAGTCCATGGCGAGCGAGTGAGGAAGAGTGAAAAATGCGTTTGCACTGGCATAAGCACATTTCCAGCAGGACCATTCTATCTTAGTCACGGCGCTGCAGGAAATCAGATTTCGCTAGCGCAAGTGCGTCCTAAGGAGGAAGGACAAGGAGAATTTTGAGCTCTTGGTTTGGGTAAAGACTTCTTTTCTCCTTTTGAGATGCTCGCCATTCTGTCTAAGCTTCTCTTTTTTTTCTATTTTGGGTAGAAAAATCCCTTTGCACCTCCCCAAAAAAGTCTATTGAGCATCAACAGTAGAAAGGAAAGAAGAAATCTTTGACCGTTTGGGTCTGAATGTTTTGCTTACTTTGGCACCAAAGAGAAAGAAGTTCACAAAGCACGTAGAGTCTTTCGTTCCGCGTCTGAAATGAGGCAATTCCTCCTTTAAAGGCGCCAATCAAGCAACAATAACCCAAAAAAAGAAACCCAGGCAAGCCTCCCAAATGTTAACAACTCCGCACGTAGAAGAGAGATTCATGCAACCGATTTTAATCCTCGCAGGTATGCATAAGCCCAATTCCTTTCTTTCTCTCCACCAATAAAATAATCCCTACGATATTTACAGCGCAATCGTGCAAATTTCGCCTCGTTACGACCTCTGCGTGGCCAATCGGATTCATTTCGTCACGATTTTATGATCTCAATCCAGAGCAGCGTTTGCCAACCGGCTCTTTTGCCATTGCGACCCACTTAGCAGTCATTAAGAACCTTCTCAGACATGAGATGAGTCCAAAAGCTGACCTCTCCAACTCGTCCACCATGGTTGAGAAGCAACCACGACCTTACTCATCTTCCCAAAGATTCTGGCTCTTGTGTACAAGAGATCTGGCAACTTTGGCGACGACGACGAAACGTTCGTCGGCGGCAACAATCCGCTGGTTTGGGCGACGATATCAACGCTAAATCCGTCTTTACGAACCCGAAAAGATCCCGGGCATCAGTGATATAGAAATACGAGCAGAAAGAAAACTCTTAAGGCGGGTGTGCTCTGGCCATGTGTGAGCTCCAAAGCTGGGAAAACTGCTTTTTGCGCTTATGTAGGCGGGACTTTAGCTGGTCCACGGCCGACGTATGTAGGGATCGACGTGCACGTGTGACGTAATGTGATCGTGGTAATCGTCGACGATACCGCCCATTAAATCAGGATCAGAGAAAACCAAATTCGTTTGTTGCCCATTCTTAGTCACTCTTCGCATTCCTTTCTCCACAGTCAGCTGTTGGCTTGAGACCTTTTTTTTTTAGAGCTCTCTATAGCCAGGTAGTTGAGACGGGCCAATCGCTTGGCGGCAAATAAATTTGGGGCAGGAAATGGACGTGCTTTATTATTGCGCGCTCTCCTCGCCTCAGACAGGGGGGTTACGATCAAGTACCGTATATAGGAAGCATAGTTATGACGACCCCAAAAAGGTATGGCTGGCAGTACAGGTAGAACCCGTGAGAATGGAGGAATCGCACGCGAATTCGATTTTCCTCTGATGCGGTGACATTTTCTTGGCTGCAACTCAAGTTCCAGCTCTAATGGCTCAAAATTTATGACACCCAGAGGACTGCGAACAGTCTCCGAAAGGCCGCAGAAACGATGACGTGGCCAACTAACCGTAAACAAAGAGAAATTTCTGCAGTATTTCTTCGTCGCCACTAAATCAAACTTTTCGGTCACTCATCATCACCTCCTGACTACTAGGCGAGAGGCCATGTTTCACCTACTTAAGACTCGGTTAGCCTGACCGATGCGTTCCAGCGGTTGCCCATGGCGTGCGTGTACATGGGAGTGTGTGCAAGGCTGCTGGTGTGTGACTGACCTGCTGCTCCGCAAGTCGCTGATGAGCCACCAGCGCCCTTGTTGATGTATAATCAGCTCAGTGTAAACGCACACTTAAGCTCTAGGAAAACTGGCGGCAGTGGCAGAAAATGTAGGAAGGAGGCAGTAAATAATGCGTGGAGAGTATGAGAACATGTGTGTGTGTGTGCGTGCGTGTGTGCGTTTTGGAGGCGATTTCTAATCCGCGGGAGGGTTTGCGGTCCTAAGACAAAGGGGCATTGTTATTATTGGCCATAAATAGCGGGTTGCTGTCACGCGCGTAATGCCCACCATGCCACGCATTAAACCTCCGCGTACGTGTCTGTGTGAGAGAGAGACAGCTAGCTAATAAAGTGCCACCAATCATACTTCACGGAGTTTGGGAGAGGAAGAGGGGGAAAAAGAAGAATAAATAAATGGCAGCAGGGAAGACTGGGGGGAAGGGGGGGGGGGTAGGGGGGAAATGACTATCCCGGACACGCACGGAGAGAGCGAGAAATTGCATCATTTTGCTTGAGTCTGACTGACGGTGGTCTCTTAATTAGCGAAATGGTTTTTCTACAGAGTGTTTCAATTGTATAACTCGATAATGATGGGGTCTGGAACAAGATAATAGGCAGGTAGATCTAACAGGTTAGCTCGAGGCAATCATCAGCTGCCTCTGCTGGCTTCATCAACGGTTGGTCTGGTCTCACCTTCCCCTCTCTGGTGCCCTCCGGGGCTGTTGCTCTTACGAAGAGAACATGTACGATTACACTCATTACCCTACGATTGAGCAGCAACCGGCGGCAGCGGCGGCGGTGGCGGCGACGGCGGTGGCGGCGGAGCGAGTTGCTGCCGCTGCCGCCGCTGTTGCTATGGTTGTTGTTGTTGCTGCTGCTGCTGCTGCTGCTGCTGCTGCTGCTGCTGCAGCGGCGGCGGCGGCGGCGGCGGCATCATCTGCGCACCTCCAGGGCCAGCTATGACTAATTTAAATGTCAGGTGTGTGTGACTGAAACAGGCAAGAATCTTCATAATCTTGACTGCATAGAGATGGCGGCAAGAACAACGACGACAAAACGGTGAGAGATCTGCTTGAAAATGCAATTCCCTCACCCCCTGAGCTTGAGGCAAACAGGAGGGCTCGTAGATAAAGCGAGACACGTCACTAAACTATTCAGAAGGCGAGTGACAGACGGACAGACAGACCGACAGGCGGGCTGACAAACGGACAGACGCCTACTCGCCCAATGACTTTCATGCACACGAGAGGAAATTCCAACCAGGCGGGATTGGCCGATGGAAGCACTGTATAATGTCGAATATAAGCATCATCCTGGCATGAGAGCGACGCTCCATCCCTCAGGGTTACCAGCGAAACGTACGCCAATTTTCCGAGTCGCATCGCGGCATCATACGGCAATAATGGTGTGCGTAGTCGACTATGGCACGAATCGTATGCACCTCAAATTGTATGAACCTCTGGCATTTTGGGGTGCTTCCTTCCTTGCCCTGCCTGGCCTGACAAATTGCTTAAAGCTACAGCGGTAGCTTGTTAAAACCATACTCAGAATTCCCATAACTCCACTTGATCTTCATTAAAGCTGCGTGGCCAGTGGTGCCCTTTGAAAATTCATATTCTACCTACTCCGAAAAGCCGCTGCCATCCCGACAATTTTTGGGCGAGCAGAGAAGCAAAATGGGTCATGAATTAAATAACGCGGCCACGAGCCCAGGAACCAATTAGCATCATCTGCCCCTCCCTCCCTCTCCCCCCCCCCCCCGAAAATAAAAAAAAATGGGCATGCCAGGCGTTTTTCCGTTCTGAAATTCTGAAATGGGGCGGCAAAACTCGCCATTCAATATTTGGTTTGACCGTGGAAGGAGAGTTGCAGCATTTGTTTGCTTATTCTCTCTCACTCACACACAAACGCGCACATCGAGCGAAAGTAAAGCAATTCATACGTAGCCGCTGTTGCCGCCGCTCTTCGTTGGAGAATCCATTGAACTGCGATCTAAACGTTCAAGTTAATGGTTTCATCTTGCGTGCGTGCGCGTGTGCTCTTCTCTCTCTCTCTCACACACACACACACACATAGAGCTCGAGTGAACGACGATCAATGAGAGGAATGGGACAAAGCGAGGTGCTTCACATTCCGCGCGCAGGGATAATTTATAATCCGATTCTTTTCGGTGACATCCTCTCTCTCTCTCTCTCTCTCTCTCTAGTCTGCGCGTGCGAGCTTGGGGTCTCCTTCCTTCTCTCTGAACACAATAGTGAGGCGCTAAGATTTAGTACGGACGCTCTGCAGATTTTCTGCCGCCATAGTTATTTGCAGCCCCCCCCCCCCCATAGAAAAAAAATCACACAAGGTCAAGTTCAAGATGATTGCTTCACCTGATGAAGTCATCCAAAAGTGGTGGCAACAATCTGAGACGAATCGCCACATGTATAAAAAGGAGCTACGTCATCTTGGGGAGGAGGCCGACTAGAAGGACGAGGAAGAGGAGGACAACGAGGAGGAGGAGGAGATCGACGACGACGATGAGGAGGAGAAGGACAACGACAAGGAGAACGGCGAGGAAGAAAAGGCTCTATGAGGTTAATGTCTGCGCGGACTTTTCACTTGGTCCAGAGGAGGAGACTTGAAACCTTTTACGTCGTTCCTCTCTTGAAACGCTGTAACCACCTAATGGCCCCCTCGGCTAACCATATTGTCCCTCCTATAAACGGCGAGAGATTGTTTATAAATTGGGCCGAAGAAAATTTGGAAAGAGGATTTTTACTGCCCGACGCCGGGCAGTAAAAGTGGTACCAGTAATTGCTCCTTAATGAAATGGTGGCAATTTTGACTAACAACAGGCCGTAAATCTTCTGTGCGTGTGTGTCCTGACCTTAGAAAGTGCCTGCACCAGAGCGGTTTGTACAAGTGTTTCTCCGATAGCGAGCGGCGATAGCGGCGTCAGTGCACATCGCATCAAGTACCTCACGCCAATGAGTGAGGAGCGTCTGGTCTTGGACTACGACATGCTGCTCAGCTGCTTTGTGGTCCAGGTCTACGCACTGCGTAGGAGGTCACACAAGCTTGAGAGAGAGAGAGAGAGGGCCCCAATGTGTGCAGCACCGTCAACCTTCGTTACTGTGAACATGGAAGATTGACGTCTCATGTACTTCTTGCCATTGACCCACTTATGGCACGAGCACCCCCGTCAAGTCCGCGGGACTATACGGAAAACTACGTAATAGTTAACATTGCACACACGTTTTCTTCTTCTTCTTCATTTACTTCTCTAGTGGAGTTAAGAATCGGAAAATCAAGTATGTCTGGAGTGCAAAGGTATGCTTCTCTGCCGCCCTCGCATAAATCTCTCCGGCCACTGGAGGAATCCTGTTTCTTGGCTTGCGCGTGCACTATGGCAGCAGCTACCTCTGCTGAAGCCTGAGTCACGAAGAAGTGCAACATGTCTGCTGTTGCCGCTCTCTGACCCACACGCTGAATGCTACTGCTAAGGGTATGTGACATCTCGTATAAGTCCATCTGATAAGGAGAGGCGAACACATTGTTGGAATGTGAGATGTCGGTGCTGCCGCCAGTGGTCACCTCGAGCTCTGGCATGCATGAATTGAGACCTTTTGGAAGGAGAAGACGCAGCAGCAGCATGAATTTTGGATTTCCTTCCATTTCGGGGGGGGGGGGGGGGGGGGGGGGGGGGGGGGGGGGGGGGGGGGGGGGGGGGGGGGGGGGGGGGGGGGGGGGGGGGGGGGGG
>JAAUXU010113073.1_pt1 | contig 65347 bp, 64 predicted proteins | sample 7278151 | NCBI WGS metagenome assembly JAAUXU01 (sample SAMN14350113, study PRJNA611818) | marine sediment metagenome | isolation source: surface marine sediment (1.8m) | place: French Polynesia: Moorea | collected 2018-08
TAACATTTGAATATTGAAGGTTATTGGCTCACTTAAAGCCATCAATGATGCACATGGAGCCATGGCAAGAAGACAAAACCCTCCTAATATCCTTGCTCTGTCCAAATCTGGGGCCATACTTGGCCCAAGTAATATTCCCCTAACAGAATGTGTTTGGTTTGGCCATAGGAATGAGGATCCACTGCCCATTTACAAGAAGTAGGTTGTTATCCTTGGATATACAATGCCAGACCGTGATAAGTTGGCAGGCAGGGTGTGTTAGTGGCAGATTTTTGACTTGCAAGTTGTCATCAAAAGCTTGCATGAATTTCTGATAATGTCTTTTGTTGCAGCCAACATGATGTTGTTGAGCAATCGGTCATTTCGACTTGCATCATCACTGCATTGGTGATGACAGTGTCAGCTGTGCTGGATTTAAATACTGGAGTGCGTGAAAGTGCATCTCAATAAGATTATCTTTGCCTTGTATGTAATTGAACTGAAATGTGTATGTAGACACCTTTTGCATGAGTTGCTGGACCTGAGATCCTTAAGGCTCTTCATTTCAAAGACCTGTTTGAGTGGCTTATGGTCAGAGTAGACTTGAAAGTGGGATCCAGCCAAATATATCCGGCAATTTTAATTGCCCAGATAATTGCCAAACATTCCAGTTCGATGATGGCATAGTTGGCTTTAGCATCAGAGAGGGATCTTGATCCACATAGAACGATGCATGTTTGTTGCCCATTGTATTGAATGAGGGCATAACCTATTCCACATAGGCAAGATGCATCGGGAAATAGGTGGCTGGGGAATGGATGTACGGGTGTATCAATGTGTTGTTGAGTTGACGAAAGTCTGTAACCAAGCATACCTTGCTGTTTGGTTTGGCAACAAATAAGGCCGGGCTGATCCATGCCGTTGGTTCTTGTACCTGGCTGACGACACCTGCCTTGAGTAGTGCCTGGAGTTCATGATTGGCTGCTTCCTCCATGTGTATGGGTATCTGTCATGCTGTGAGAATTCTCGTAGGTGTGAGCAGTCCCTTCTTGAGATGAATATGCATGGGGGGGGGGGGGGGGGGGAGTCCAGTCATGGGTTTCAGAACCTTGTCTCCATTGTTGAAGATGTCAGAGAATTCCTCAATGAGTTTCCTCATTGGCCCTCTAAGTGGGTCTTCCTGTGTTGAGTTGCACAGTTCTCTTGGGAAGGTTGATGGCAGGAGTTTCATCTTCAAGTCCAAATGACATGAGCATTGTCTCAGTCATGCCTTCTGTGGCAATGGCTTCTATGTTCATGTTGATGCCATGACATGTGACAACTATATTTACAGTGTTATGCGATATCATTTCTGCCTTATTTGCATCGAATACCATTGTGGCATTAGATATGTATAGCTGTGATTGTGAGCTTGGATGATGTCCCATGAAAGCAGTGTTTTCGAGGCACCAGTGTCTGGCAGAGCATCGATTTGGAAGCTGGTGGCTGTCCCCTTTTGATGGATGCACACCCAGGTGTGTGTGTGTGTGTGTGGATATGCTGCATGCTGTGTGCACATCCCAAAGGAGTCATGCAGCAGAGGATTTGTTGCTGGCCTGAGCACGGCACTTCTGTGGCTTCACAATGTCTTACCAGATGGGCACTACTTGCTAGACATTGGACAGTAGGGTGGACAGCCTGCCCCAACACCTTGTCAGCCTTGGAGCACCTTTTTTGCGTAGTTTAATGGCACTCTAATGAGTGCAATTAAAATTTTATTGTGAAATGTGATCCTTCTGAGCAAAAAAGTAAATAGACACTTTTTCCTGATTTGAAGTAATAATTACCTCATTTTTGGCCATGCAATTACTACATCAAGTATGCCAATTAAAAATTAAATTTCATGAAAAAAGTGCATTAGTGCTTTTTTGCTCTGAAGCATCACATTTCATAATAAAATTTTCATGTGGTGTCAATAGCACTGACCCATGTCCTTCAGGAAGGTCCCCTGCTCCAACACCTTGTCAGCCTTGGCATGACTTTTTCTTGTGGACCAATGTTAGTCTGATTGGGTGGGATCTTACTTTCTGCATCAGTTGCAACTCCTGATGAGTTTTGATTTTGATAAAAAAAATCACCACAAGGGGCCTACCCTATTGGCCAGCCTCGTCTCCAGCTAGTCTGTAGGCGGTTTGACATCTCTCACGAACTTTAGGAGGCATTTCCACGATTGTTGTGCAGCAATTGGGCGACTTGGGCACTTTTGGTGGAGAAGAACGTAGCTGGTGATTGCAGAGGTGCAGGGAAGAAAGTAGTAGAGGTCGAGGACGTCGCTACAGTTCAGTTATCACTTGAATTGGGCGATTTTGGCGGCGGCACGAACGTGGGGTGTAAGAACACGAATGTTCGCTGGGAAGAACATAGGTGTGTAGCAGAGGTCAGAGACGTCACTACAGTTCCTTGAAGCGATCACCTGAAGCAATCCTTTCTCCCAATGGTTATATCCACAATGTTGGATGTGTTCACGATGCCATGTTCTATTTCGTACTAAACGTTCTATATTCTCAAGCCTAGCAATATCTGGGTCAAGCGTCAGCATCAATATCTGGAGTTGCAATGCAATTACAATTAGATTGGAATTCAACGTGAGGAGAAGGGTTAGAGATAGACCCAGTGAAGAGATGGGTCAATCTCATCATATTACAGCAGGAAACTTAAAAAAGTATTGAAAGTGCATAGAAATTTTCTTCAATGCGATACAATATCTTGAGCCTTTTTTCAATACAATATCGATATCAGTACTTTAGCCAACAATATAGTATTGCAATACTAGTATTATAATACTCTAAGACCCTGGTGCTATGCAAGCTTTTGTGTAGTACATATGAGTACGCATTTTGAGGCGCTAATTTCTTGATTAACACAAGATTTTCGGAATCATGACACCAGTTTTGGGGAAATGCAGTGCAGAAAGCGAGTCGCGATTCACACATGATTCCAACTTTCACAAACGATGAAACCTCTGATGAGGATCGAGAGTTTCAGAGTGTTGAACCACAGTATGTCCCAATGGAGAGGGAAATATAGGGCGAGAATTTTTCCCTCCAGAGAGGGAAAAAAAGCTGGGAAATATTTTTCAGGGTAGCACACCCAGACACCCTCATTGTCCTACATCAAGTTGCTGCACTGCAAGTTGCTACATCAAATTGCTGCTTTATGTGTGATGACTCTGTCGAGCCTGGAGAAGTTGGTGGAGGGTAGAAGAAATGCTTGCTTTTTTCCGCTTTCATAGTGCTTCAGGAGCTTGCTGCTGCTTTGCCATTTCTGAAGTTTGGTGCCAAACAGCCTTTGGTGGAGCCTGGAGTTCACGGACCAGAGGGATGAAGCCTCGAACTTGTGATGTTGGTGAAGATGGTGGAAAAACTCGTCTTCTTCCATTTGCAGGTTCCTCATTCATGTAAAAACGTTGCCACGTCTTGTCATACTCAGAAGCACTTTTCTCGGGTGCAGAATCTTGGCTGCCATAAGTGATGACCTCCTCCAAAGTCCTCACGTCGTCATCCGAGTCCCGGGTCTCCTGTCGTCCTTTGCCCCACTGCACAGTGAGGCTATATATTCCGCAAAGTCAGAGGACAAAGTGCTAGAAAGTTACAACCACGTCGAACACAGAATATCACGTGCATAGAGGCAGACATTTTGAGTCAAACTGAAAACTGAGGCGCTGTCTATCCAAGTCCAATCTGATCCACCCGTAGGCGCGTCTCTCCTCCTCCTGCCGTCGCCATCACCGAGTTGCTGAACCAATTCACGACCGGGGAAGCCCACAGCCAGAGACACCGGAACTTTCAGCACTCGGTCTGCAGACCCTGCCAGATTGCTGACCTGGACATGATCATCCATGTAAATCAAGCAAAAGTAAATTTATGGCTATGACAAGGCCGAATTTTTCAGCTGGAGACTTTTGATGAGGACTTTGGACTTTTGGTACGTTTGCTGGGCCTTGAGGTAAGGTCAAAAGGTCTCTGTTCCAGCGACCTTTTCACAATATGTACTTGACGGACGTGACAGAATAGAAGCCATGTGAGGGAATGAGTGAAGCAGCTGCCGATTGTTAAGGTTGCTATCACACTAGCATAATTTAGGAACGAGGTTGCACCACCGTCATGTCCTGGTAGGAAATTCGTCATTGCAAACTCACCTCGAGCATTTTAGGGCCAACTCGATGTCTACAAGCACATGGGCAACATCTACACCAGGAAGGCAGTGAACATCACCCTCGGGCAGAAGGATATAGTCTTCTACAGCCAAATACCAAAGTCACTCATTTTAAAGTAAGAAAGATGAAAGGAAGTGCAAAGACGAGAGGTTTTCCTGGACATTCCGCAGATTCTACGACACGTTTATCGTCGACTTCACCCTCTACGGCTACGAGGACACCCTGGATGTCTTCTTGAGCTACGGCATAGATGAATAACGTGTGACTCTCGGTGTTCATCTGGCGGGAGAAGCGGTGACAGCTTTTCTTACTGTTTGCTCGACAGAAATACAACTGACAGAAGTGTTCAATCTCATTGCATGCAAGGAATCGGTCAACTTCAAGTACACATAGAGGTGAGAAATGCGATCTCTGAAGCCTGTCCTCTCATGAATAGGTACATGTATGCTCCATCCAGTGCATTCTAAGTACTGCTGTTGCGCTGAACGACCAACTGATGCGATCTTCAGTGAGTCGCAGTCTTTTCCTTCGCCGGAGGTCGCAGAACACTATGAATGCCCTATTGCGGTCCAGAAATCCATCTAATATTTGCCAAAAGATGCTAATAAACCTAATAAATGGAAATAACCCCCGAAATAGCTGAGTAGGAAGTGGGCATACATTGGTCATCTCAGATCGTATCCTTCCTCATCGGTTGGCTTGGCTGTGGTTTCACTTTATGTTGTGAGCGATTTTAAAGCACCTTAAGAACATTAGTTGAAGCTGCATTGTCACTTTTACATCAAGCATAGCCATTCAGACTGATGTGAGACAAATGTAGAGATTCCAAACTTTACCCGTTTCAATTTTTCTCAGTACTTTGCTTTAAACAATACTGCTTACAACTGATTTCAAAATGTCAGTGCAACTGTTTCGTGTTGGGTTCGGGGTATCGACATCTCACTCAAGACGTGCATGAGCCCACAAGATAATCAGCATAAGAACAACTGACATTTGAGCCCCAGTAACTGCAACTTTTGCTATATTCTATGAACTGACAATACTTAGTCTATGGATGCATTCAGTACTGATCAATTGATGGATGAGAAAGGCTCCAAAATTCATGTGTGGACGCGCGTGTCAGGGCAGTTGAAATTTTCAGATGCACCCTGTACAGTCAGTCTAGTTTAGAGCTGAAAATTTTTGAGTCCATCCCATTCCAACTTTCGGGATCCTCGGCTCGACTTGTTCAAACTGGGCTCGACATTGTCTGGAAAATTCTACTTTCGGCTCAACCTTTCAGGTCGAAATTATATGAAATGTACTTGACAATTTAAACACCAAATGTTGACCTAACATTTCATGTTTTCACTACATAATTTCAGTTCAAAAACCCTAAGCGTTTCACTAAACCTATAAGTGGTAGCGTCATTTAAAGTGAAATTATTATACTAACGCAGGTAGGTTGTTTGTCGGAAGCGTTGCTTGATGACATCGGGAAATAAGGAAAAGGGCAAGAGGAACCTGAGGAGAACTCGACCAAGTTTGATTGGACCTCAGCTCGAACACATCCCTAGTGGCAACGACAAATACAAGATTTTTTTTAAGATTTTCGAGATGACTTTCGTTTGACGTGACGCACGTCACGTGAGTGCTGCTTGCTAGGGAGATGAGGCCTGCTGCTCGTCCCCCTACAACAGATACACGAGAGTGGAGGCCTCCATGAGGTCTGCGGCCTCCAAGATTAAAGCCAAGCAGGAGGATTTTGCCTGCAAATCGTGAGGTGGAAGAAATGTCGAAAGTTGCGGGTTGATGCATAAAAAATTGCAAATGTATCGAGGTGTGCGCACTGCGTCCGTGTGAGCCATGCGAGAAAAAGTGGAGATCGTTGCTCTCTTTCTGTCATCGGTCTACAGTACTGGAAGTCCATCCGTTACTCCTTCCTCCCCATCTCCTACGCGTCTAAGATGGAGAGACTCGTTTGGTCAAACAAGGCTTGACTGTTGCACATGTGTGTGAGTGTCCTCTTGTCGGCCACCAATTCATAGTAATATACCTTTAACTTAATCCTGTGTCTCAATCATCTCCTTGAGTCCGGGACCAAGTCATACCGGCACAAACCCGAATAAAGACTTTTTCCTAAAAACGTGTTCCCGTCAATCCCCTCACTCATGTAAAGGGTGCAACAGCAAAAATGTCCCTGAGTCTCTCAATGTCTGGCCACACCTTGGTGATGGAGTCTCCTAAACTCGGCCCGAGAGTCAAAGTGTTCAAGGAAGAAAGTGACTTGAACAATTTGACTCGAGCTTAGGAGACTCCATCACCAAGGTGTGGTCAGACATTGAGAGACTCAGTCACATTTTTGACTGTTACACCCTTTACGATATCGAATTTATCTGCTGGACTCGGTATGATGAAGCTGACGAGCATGAGGAAACTTATATACGTTTTTACGCAGTTAATTTTTTTAACCGATCTTTAGCCTGACGAAATTCTTTAGTAAATCACAGCTCAAACTCGACTGTACCGTAAAATACGTAGTGAGAAAATGTTGCAGCGAGGAGTTGTGAATGCACCATGATATGCATCACGGATGTGGAGTCAGTATTCGGTTTCGGACGACTCGGGCCTTTGGCAGCTGGCCTTCAGGAACTGGACTAGTGAACCTGTTGACCTTAGCTTCTCAAGACCGTCCAAGGCCACAAACTGAATCTTCTTCCAAGTTCTTCGCCAGAGGTATCTTGATGCATTGAGGTATTTCAACTTCATGGTGACCGCGCAGATTTCGTGATGAAGTAAATTTCATTCGCATCCCAGGAGCTACACAATTCATTGCCAATAGACCAGATGTTGGTTGATAACACATCAGTCATAATCCTCTTTCGTGATCTGCGTCAGTCTTCAACCTCTGGGGAATTGACATGATCAGGAACGAGTTTATTTCATCCTGAAATTGGCGCGGTCACCTTTTAGTTCTTCACTGTCTAGGAACCACTGTCAGACAAGATACTTCTCCTTCACAAACATCACTTCCAACAACTGCACTGATTCATCCTCTGAACTCTTGAGTGGTCCTGTCTTTTCCTCTGCCCTTCAGTAGCGTTCAACTGTCCATGTACTAAGATGGGATGATGGGAAGTTCAATGAGTTCAGCTGAAGACCAAGCTGTGGGAGTCGAAAAAGGAACCTTTTGGTCAACCTTTTATGCACTCCAGACCAAAGGAGTCGGGGCAGAAGCATCCTTAAGCTAGCACTCACACCAAGTACGCATTCTGAAGAAACAGTTTGAGAGGTCCAGTGGTCCGGTCTCCATAAGTAAACGCGAAGGTAAGTTGACACACAGACATGAACATTGGAGGTCACTTCCCGTAGCTGAGGAAAGTCTCCAGGGTATCTTCGTAGTCCAGGAGAGCAAAGTCAGTCCGAAAAGCCTCGAACAGATCTCGAATGAGGTTCTTGGGGACCTGAAAGCAGAGCAGGTGCAAAACAGACGTATTTTTTCCCCTCCAAATCCCCAGATTGTCATCTAGATCAACAAAGTCCCCACTGGACTGTCAGTGGCGGTTTGATTTCTAACACGAGAACAGATATTAATCAACGAGGAGGCCAAACCGGCCGGTAACAGGGAGGACATCATTCAGTAAATTTTTACTGTTTCATACCCTTGGTGGCGTCTTTTCAGTTTGTACGTCGGAATATTAGGGGAGGTTACTACTAATATTCTTGAGCTTATCCACTTTGTGAAGGCGCAATGCTGAAAAGGAGGCCCTGGTTGCCAATGTGGACCACCTGGATCCCCATGACACTGTCGTCATTGAGAAAAGGTGTCTGCTTCTCGTGTCCGGCAAGATCTTCTCATCGGCAGCCACTTCGCCTTCTTCCCCACCAGCCTAACCGAGTTGAAAGAGTCTGGCTTCAGCACGCCTTGGAAAGCCTCGAGCAGCTCCACAACCTAACCTTGGTAACCTTGACCCAGCCTAGCACAACAAATACATACACTGTAACGAGAACCTAAGATGACTGCTTGAGCCTGGCCTACCCAAGATGGAGCGAAAGGATCGGTTCTGCACACAAGTACCCAATTTGTTGCCAAACAGCTGCGTTGGAAGCCCATAAGACTTCCTTTTGGGTGCTCGTCAGAGAGGTGCACAAAACCTCCAAATTTTGAGCACAACCACGTTCTTCCCAAAAGGGAGCGAAGACAACTTCGACATGCAAAAGTTGCGATAGCCACAACCTGACTGTAGAAGATCTCATCCTTGGAGACTCCGTCCCCCTCCTCCACAACCTCCCTTTGTTTTCCGCCCTCTAGCGAGGCCGCGTTCAGATTGAGGTCGAGTGTCAATTTGTCCTGCACAAGAAGAGAACAGGCGTTGTCTCAAAGACGCGCAGGTCAACAAAAGTTTGCTTTCAACGTCACCTCGATGTTCAAGCATCTGGTAAGAAACCTGAAGTCCTCGTCGAAGGTCTCGAGCTTCAGAACCATGTCGATGTCGCCAATCAAGCAGGGTCGACACTCCAGGTGCTGGAACTTGACATGCTCCTTGGTTCTAATAGAAAGAGACTGAGACTGAGTTGCATTTTTGGGTAACTCTGCCCAACCTTATGGATCGATCCCTGACTTCTTGGACAACGCTTCGCACCAGATTCTCTGGAGAGGGATTTGACCATCCTTGGAGACTGCGATAACGTAGATCTCATAAGAAACGTTAGTGGCGCTCCATTATGCTTTCTTCGCTTTACCCCAAGCAAGCTTTACTCTTGTGTTCGTTGAAGCATCTGAGGCCGAGGTTGTAGTAGGCCGAGGACAACCTGGAAAAAGGATTGCGGGCGAACAGGAAGTTAAAGGACTTGCTCATCTTCTCCGGGTCCGCCACGAATTCAGGCTCCTTGTCCGGCAGGACTTCTCGGGCGAAGAAGACACGTATGGACTCGTGCCCTATCGTGCGGGACTTGTTGTATTTTGCGGCCAGTGCCGTTGTTGGGTCAGCTAATGTCCTCCAGAAGTCCGTCAGGGCGAACAGGTGTTGCTCGAAGGTCGTGGAACCAACCTCCATGTAATTGGTACAGGCCAACAATGCTTACAAGTGATGAAATGACACCAGCCAACGCAGCTGCACCTCTTACCTTGTGCGGCACGCACGCCCTGAAGTGGTACTTCTCCGAGTACCACGTGTGGACGGTCTTGATGCTCCTACCGGTGTCTACCAAGTGGTACCTGCAGGACGGAACAAACGGTTGCAAGTTGTGAATAGTGAACCAGGTTGGTGCGTTTTTCACCACTCCGCCATGTCTGAGTCGTAGAACTTTTGGCACGCGTTCTCCAACGTCGCGAGCCTCTTGCTGTAGCGACGCTTGGCTAAAGACTTCGCCGAAGCCAGGTCCCCACCAACTTCGCACTGGACTTCGCTAGCGTCGTCAAAGTCGCCGATTTCTTCTGCTCCTCGTACTCCTTCTTGTCCTTGTCCTACTACTCCATCTCCTTCTTCTCCTTGTCCTACTACTCCATCTCCTTCTTCAGAGCTGATTGGCTGCTCTATGACTGGCAGCCCGGACGATACTAACAAGCCCTGCCGGACATGCCAGGGATTTTTGCTTTTAGTAGCACTTAATAGCTGTTTGTGATAAAGATGATCAATGACTCACACTGTCGAGGATGTCCACTGGGTCCTCCTGGTGGCCAAAATTGTTGTCTTCTCTCTCAAGCCCGTCGATTTTTTGCAGTTTCGCCTGGGTAAAAGATAGTGCAACTTGCTTCTTTGGTCGACGTTATGCTTAGTTAAAAACATGCATATTAGTACCGACAGTATATTTTTTATACATACAATATGCATTGACCTACAGTAGCACTACACGTCAGCTTTGACAGAAGGAAGACAATTTTGAAGGAAAAAGTTTCTAGTCACAGAGTTGAACGCTAAAGTCACCAAATTGATAGGTGATGTTAGGTGAGGCCTGAATTAGGATACTTTGTACTGGTAATAGAAGTACAGTAGAAGCCGCTGATCAGAACACCATTTGTTCTAGGTCAAGCACACTTTGTTTATGAGAATAAACAACATAAGAGACGCAGCAGTGTAATCTGTTCTTCGATGCAGATTGTTATTTTGAGAGGCTTCTACTGAGCAGTCAAATCCCAAAGTTATGAATGCTGAATTTATGACAACCCTCAGAGGTTTTGCAATCTCGTTGCTGACCAAGCTTCATTATTCTTCCTTAAAGTCATACTCTAAACTTGTGATATGTCCCCAAGTTGTGATATACGTAAGAATCGGTGTTATAACTTCTGGCTCGACTGCCTTGATCTTGGTAATGACTAGGTGGAAAGGGGCATAATTGTGAGTGATCAGTCTTGATGGAAGTTGTAATACACGACTTAAAAGTTTTACGTCTTCCCGGAGGGCGTAGTGCAACCACAGGGCCCAACCGACGATGGTGACCGCCACCAGGATGCCCATGGTCAGGATTCCAGTGGAGGCGGCGGAACTTCTCTGTCTTCTCTGCCAGTTGTGGCCCGGAAAAGTGATCATTTTCTGTGTTTTTTCGTCAAATCCACAGTGAAAACTGTAGATTCATTTTTGTGTGCTTCATTGACCAAGTGTTAGAAGCGCCTTCAAGTGTTCCAGTATCGGATACCACGACTCACGCAGCTGTTTCTCAACCTCTAAACCATGAAGGAGACAACTAGGAAATCTGAGCCAAATGCCCTCGTAGTCCAGATCTTTCCAGGGCTGCAACGATGTCATTGGGAATCGTAGGAAACCTTCACTCGCTCTCACTCATTTCGACCAAGTTCAATAGGGGGCGGTAAAGTGCAACTAAATCCAGACTTTTGAGGCTCTTGCTCAAGCTCACACAACTGCCGAGCAGACAAAACTTGTGACCGCTATTTTCAGTTTTGCAGTGAACAAGATGCGAATCGCAGACGATCCGTGCATAACTTTGCACTAGAGCATTTATTATAACTATTATAGCTCCTTCCTCCAACGACTTGTGGAGGAAGTGCTGCAATTATCGGTTCGCGTGACTTCCTGCACCGTTATCTTGCATCCGTTGTGACAGCCGCACCACGTTCGAGCCTCCTTCATGCCGGCTGTTGACCTGGAGTCCGGTCTCGCAGTCGTGCGTGGTGCCGAACACCAACAAGGACAAGTTTGTCTTCGTCACAAAGAGCTTGAAGTAACGCTGGAAAGAGAGAAGAGGACGAAAAAGCAACCTTGGCTTGACTTTCGCAGTTGAAGCCTTTGGCTTTGCTCTTGGCTCTGAACACACTTTAGTCAAAGCTCCCAGAGATGATCTCTGAGATACTTAAAGTCTGACATTGTCATATTAGGAATGATACAATACGAAAAATTCAATTTCTGACTTTACTTCATCCAAAGACTAGGTGAGCATTGCTACCTAAGGCAGTTTTCTTTTTTAGCTGAGTTATTGACTCAAAGTGTCATTCCAAGATGTTCCTTAGGCTGAACAAACGCACGACACAACCAGAACGTTGAACATTACATTGTCTGGGTCACCTGCATAGTGTGAGATCTCAACCTCTGGCTTCTCAGTGAGACCATCTAAATGAAAGTTCGATTGTCACTTCTTGGCATCATGAAGAATCTCTTGTCTTTCGGTATGGAAAGCAAATTTCTGAAGGGAGTGAATGAGGTTAACAAGCAGAGTCAAAGATTTCATACGGAGACCAAAACTTTGAATTAACACTTTTTTGTCCAACATACAAAAAAGATTTTTAAATGAGACTGGTCAGGCCAACGTCTATGACTGCAGAAACTCACCCACGTCTTTCGGCTCGATGATGTCTTTGGTCATCAGGGTGGGAGGAAAATATTTGTCCTCACGATGAAGGAACACTCGGTCTCACCCCCGTAGTCAGTCACGCAGGCCATAAAGGCCATCGAGGACACGAAGGTTGAAGTACCCAAAAGTGAAGATGATTTTCTAGTGAAAACCGTTGATGAAGGCACTTTTTTGGGTTAAGAAAATTGGCAAAGTAAGCAAAATTACTAACTGCGGCAAAGAAACTAAGAATATTCTATAATAATATACAATCATCTCACTTTAGAGCCCCCAGGACGTCAGGGCGAGCCTCAGGGTGTTCATGCTTTTATAATGTGACTTTATGACAGTGGCCCTCCAAGTACCATCTTCAGAACATACTTAGGGTACGAAACTCTAAAAGTCACCCAGCTGTGGCCAGAACAGAGAGATCTTACACTGGAAGTGACTCAGGCTGCATGACCAAAGTGTTGGCCTCGAGCCCAGTACAGTCCTACGTCGTGCCTGTTCTCCCTCTCTCTTACTGGGGTGCCTCAAGTATACTTTAGCTGTCCTTGCTCTTGCTCGCGACATCCGACTAAGAAGAACCTCCACAACTGATAGGTCTGCATCTGCTGCTGCCTGCCCAATGGCACTGGACTTGGATACGGTTCGCAGCTCGGCGCTCTCGTCCATCCGCCAGCTGGCGCAGTTGGAGGCGGCGGCCGAGGGCAACCGCTTGAACGGCGCCGGCGTCGGGGCCGTCTTCCGCTCAGCCGAGTTTACCTCCGCCTTCTTCAGGCTGCTCGACCTCAGCTGCGAGGGAATCATTTACTTAAGCGATGTCATCAACCGCTTCAAGGTCAACTTGGGATGGTAACGGCTGGATTTTGCGTGATACTAATAATGACACTGACTGGGTGCGTGAGTGACAAAAATGGCTCAACACCGGGATGTCTGCATTCACCGTCAAGCAGACCAACGGGGGGGGGAGCAAGTGGGAAAAGACACACGAGAGGTCTTGATTGACTTTTCAACCACCCTGCACTTTCTCATCTACACAAAAAGATGGATTTCTGCCCATTTTTTTTAACAGTACCAGTACTTTTTGCCTCTAGACTTAGCTGTTGTCCACTGGATAAATATATCAGGCCCAGTGGTGGCAAAGTTTAGAGTCCTCGGACTTCAATACGGAAATAGGACTTCGTAAAGGAGAGACGGGCTCAACCGAAAGAGTCGCAATACCTTGGAGGAGTCGATCAAGACAACGATACTTTTTTGGCCCTGATCTCTGCTACATTTGGCATGGAGGTGTAGTGATGGATCGGGTCGGGGAATTTCGAATCTGGCTCCCTCTCGTGGTCGGAGCTTTGGCATCTGGGTGGCGTCAGGCAACCCAAAACGTCGGTCGAATCCGGATCGGGTGAAAAAGCAACATTTTCGGGTCTATTGTCTATTGTAAACTTCTATCAATAAGATAAAAAATCCAATAAGGAAAGGGTTGATTTTCAAAGGTACATGCATACTTTCTACCAACACTATATTGACTAGTTCAGTTTAGAGTCGAGAATCTGACTTCGGGTCGGGTTTGGGCCCTTCGAATCTGGCTCACCTCCGAGTCAGCGTGAAAACCCCACCGAGTCAAAATGAGTCAAGACCCGATTCATCACTATGCAGATGATGGAGATTGATAATCCCTAAGCTGTCACGCTTGTACATTTGCTAATTTGACTACTTATGCAAGTTCATGCCCCAAATGAGTATCTCGGCTGGAGTTATGAAGACTCTAGGAATGACACTGAAAAATTGATCGAACTCTTAGTGTTGCCACCTCTGTGCACTTGCATAACGTTGACATGCTCATTTGGTGGCATCCAACGAGAATGAAGAGCCAAACCCGTACAGTGTTGCAGAGATCCGCCATCTACTCAACTATTTTACCCCCTTGTACGACAGCATCGACTCCCCCAAGCTGCTGGACCTGCTGCAGCTGTTCGAGAGCTACCTGCAGCTGACGGTCAGCAACGCCGAGGGCCGGCTGACCCCGAGGGACGTCCACAAGGCCCTGAGTAGCAACGAGAGCCTCGCCACAAAGGTCTTCGAGTTCCTCAGCGGCGATGACCAAGCCAGCATCTCCGTCGATGACCTTGTGCGGTGGATCGCAAACGTGACCTTGGCGGGGTGAGTACTCCCGATCTACGTATACTACTCCTGCGTATGCCCAAGATCAGCTCAGTCAGGCAGTTTCATGACTTCTGCCCATGAAACAAGGTCGAAAGCTGTTGACTTCGCAGGTCCCTGAATCAGATCTCTGCCAAAGACCTCGACGGCTTCGCCCGAACCTTCCGCAAGTGCTGCACGGACAAGAACAAATCGGAGCTCACGCGGGAGGAGTTTGCCAACATGGTCTCGTCCAAGAAGGTGCGCCATTTTGGCCAGACTAAGCGCCAATTGCACCTCACGCTGTCGATTTACTACTGCATTTGTCCATCTCCGGCAGAAATTCTTCGTTGATCGAGCGTTCAAGATCTTTGATCGCAGCGGATCCGGCAAAGTGAGTCTGGACGAGTACAACGAGACCCTCGGACAGCTTGTGGGACACAACACCGACGGCGCCATCAAGTTCTTGTTCAGGGTCTATGACGACAACGGTAGACGTAGCAAGGCAAACAAACGAACAAAAAATTGTGCAAATACGCGGCAAATTCGCAGGTGACGGGTGCCTGGAGGAGCACGAATTGAGGGCCGCTCTGAAGGCATCCATGGAGGAGAGCGGGATGATCTTCGATTCGCAGGGTATCTACATCATGTGATGCTGAATAGGCGTGATCTTCTCATACATACGTAAATGCGCTGAAAACAGAACTCGACGATTTGACGCACGCGCTCTGGGAGGATGCGGGCATGTTGACGCCCGACGCGAAAATGACGCTCGACGACCTCAAGGAGCAGCTGCAGAAGCATCCGGGGTTGGCTGAGGGGCTGGCAGACAGGTAGCTAGACGTGGCAGAGGCTTGATTACTACTTGTTTCCCATTTGGGGTCTACAGGGTGAGTCAAAAGTCACTTCAAAGGATCTTCCAGCCTAACCTTAGCTCCAGACTTGACAATGACTTACGGGATGACCTTTTCTTTGGCACTTCCAATATGTGCTACGCATGTGTGTAGGCCTTCACAGGCCTTATTCAAGCTAAATGAGGCCTAATCAAGGCCTAAATATCTCATGTCGATGCTTTCTTGCTCACTTGACAAGGTTGAGACGACAATGTCAGTGCTTCACCAGATGAGGTCGACCCTGTATTGGTGACCTCATGCGTCACAGTGTGAATTTACTCTCTGAGTCACCCTGTACTTTGCAGCATCTGCAAATGGTGCAGCCCTCCTGAACGCACCCGGAGGAGGGATCTCGAGGTATCGCTCAACAGCTTAATGAAAATCCATCATGAACGATGGGGGGAAATGTGCTATAGGAGTCCCGGAGGCTGAACTTGAAGAACTACTTGGTGTCCAACAACAGCTACCTGCTCTTCATGTGCTTCTTCGTGGTCACCAACATCGTGCTCTTCGTCTTTAGGGCCTACGTCTTCTCAGACTTCAGGAACTGTGACAGAACCGGTCCGAACGTGTGGGTCATGCTCGCCAGAGCAAACGGTAGGAACAAAATCTGCAAAGTTTTGGCAGTGCTCGGCCAAAAAAAATTTTCAGGCATTGTGCTAAACCTTAACTCCATGTTGGTCCTGGTGTTCATCCTGCGGTACACAATCACCTTCCTGAGGAAGTTGGGCTTCGTCGAGGTTCTTCCATTGGATCAGCACATCCATGTGCACAAGCTGATAGGCACGGTAATCGTGATTCAAGCCTACTTCCATGGGATCATGCACTTCATCAACTTTGGTCAGAAAAGTGTCATCGTTTACTTCATCACATTTTTTTAAAGCGATGAAATCTACTGCTCACGTAGACGTGAACGTTTACCGGAATCCCGTCCGTTTCTTGGTCGCCAACGTCCACTACGCGGCCGTCAACTACACCCTGACCCACAATTTCTACAACCTGCCTGACAGATGTGAGATTACCAGTGACGGCAATGGAACCCGCCAAAAATGTGATCCAGAACTCGCAAGGTACTAATTATATACGTTGTTTCCATAAGGAAGGACAGTATAAATGATTTTGGAGTGGTCATACAATCACTTCTTTTACTTTCTCGCGGCCCCAAGCATTTAAATCTGCACTTTCCATATGAGTCCTGTGCTGCACCTTCTGCTGTAGCGTGTGGCAAATATACCTTTACACACGCTTTTACTCTTTACCACCTGCTGTCGTGCTGTAAAGCACTGTTTGACCATACGCTCGTAGCGCATAAAACCGGGGAGTAAACAAAAAATGTGATGTTAATATCAGTAAAATATAGCTCGTACTGTGCACAAAAGGGTGGCAAAATTTAGAGTCCTTTGACTTCAAAAACAGAAAAAGGCCTCTTTTGTCCCCTAATCTTTGCTACAGTGGAGATTGATAAACCCCAATCTGCCATGTTCGTACAAATTTGACTTTGCAAGCGTCAAGTTTATGCCCCAAATGTCTCACTAGGCCTGGAAATTTGAAGACACTTCGAATAACATTGAAAAATCGGTCGGACTCCAGATTTGGGCACCACTGTGCGTACGTACATAGTAGACAACCTCTTCTCATTAGGGGCCTTAACAGGCCCCGACCCTTTTAGGCCTGGTTGTGTTACTGCATCAGAGAGCTCAAAATGCATTTACCTCTTATGATGTTTTTTTTTAATGGTTCAAGGTACTCTTACTGGGACTGGATGTTAACCACGAAGCCAGGGTTGTTCGGGCTCTTGCCCGGTTGGGCAAACATAACCGGCGTCATCTTGATCTTGGCACTCACGATTATGGCCGTTTGCTCCATGCCCTCGGTCAGACGAAGCGGCCACTTCGAGGTTTTCTACTACTCACACCTCCTGTACAACGTCTACTTCGTGCTCCTGGTCAGAGTTTTGAAACTTTTTGCTCTTGTACTCATACCTGAAGCTTGCCCTGGTCGATCTGGGATCCAAGGCTGCTGCTCAGTCGAAATTCTTAAGCTTCTTTCAAGCATCAAGATTATTTTCTTTAAGTCTGACAGAGAGATTAATTTAGATCCTGCACGCACCCTCATGTTGGACGTGGATGATCGTTCCTTTGGTTATTTTCGCATTGGAGAAAGCTTTTAGGTGAGTGCATAAAGAATGTATGTAATATTGAGGAGAGTTGATTGATCGGCCTTCAGGTATTTGGCCATGACCACCGGGTACCTGGGCCAGTCGGTGGTGACCCAAGGCATCGTGTTGCCCTCAAAGGTCACTGGTCTGGTTATCAAGAAGCCGCCAAACTTCAGGTATTTCGCATCTTTTTTTTCTCTCTCAAAGTTATACGGTTGGATTTGCGTCAGGTATGTTCCTGGCGATTGGTGCTTCGTCAAGATCCCCGCCATCGCCAACTTCGAGTGGCATCCCTTCACTATCAGCTCGTCACCTGATGATAAGGAAAAAAACCCACAAACTTGCATGCCATTTTGCCGCTTGACTAGTTCTTATACCCAACAGGAGTTCTTCACGCTGCACATCAGGGGCGTCGGGGGTTGGACCAACAGACTCTACGACTTCTTCGCGGAGGAGTACAAAAGGCAGCAAGAAGGAGTCGAGCGACCCAAGACTAAGCTGGAAAAACTTAAAGGGTTCTGTTTATTGCTATATTAAGAGTTAAAGTCATGAAGGACTCGTGGTTTCTTCTCTAGGTCCATCCGGAGGAGCGTGCATGGCTTGCGAAAAGCCATTGCCAAAAGCAGCGGCAACAATACCAGCAATCCAGAGCTCGAACGCAGTGAAATGGTGGAATTCCAACCCTATAAGAACCTCAGAAGACACCCAAGCACTGTCAGATATTCTTCTAGAGGTGGGTTTTGAAAGGATTTTTGGAAGTCATTCGACTACATCTTCACCATTTGAACGAACCTAAGATGCACTCTACAAAATTTCAAAATTTTCGTTTATTGGTCAAGCCTAACATAGGTCGGCACTTGCGCACGACCGCGAATTTAGTTCCTTGATATCGTGACATCTTAGTTCAGGGGCAATTTTTCTACCTAATCTTTTACGAATAAAACAACCCAGGAACAAAGTCCGGGAGAGGCGTGATGAAGAAGGACGTCGAGAGCGGCAGAAAGGACAAGACCTTGAAGGAGCAACAGAGGGCAACGTTGCTCAATCCGCTCACGGTGAGCAAACCTGCGGATTCACGTGCAGACCTTTCAAGATCCAGGAACATTCCAGATCTACATCGACGGTCCTTTCGGCGCTCCAGCCTCAAACTTCTTCCGGGCCAAGCACGCGGTCATCGTGGCCACCGGTATCGGGGTCACACCGTTCTCATCAATCCTGCAGTCCATCATGCATAGGTGTGTGGACTCGAGATTGTCTGGCGAGATCTCGTGAAAGGTTGCATACATGACCGTATGGAGTACTCAGACCTGAGCTGCTACATCCAGATTCTGGGCCAACAAGCGAGAGTGCCCCAACTGCCAACACCGCTGGAACGACGAGTTGAGTAGCATCTTCAGCCTGACGAAGGTCGACTTCTTCTGGATCAATCGTGATCAACGCTCATTCGAGTGGTTCGTCCAATTGCTCTCGCAGCTCGAGATCGAGCAGGCCGAGAAGGGCGGGGTCATGGAGCGGTTCCTGGAGATGCACATGTACATGACGTCGGCGCTCTGCAAGACAGATCTCAGAGCGGTCGGGCTGCAACTCGCTCTAGATCTATTGCATGAAAAGGTGACTCGTCTGTGTCTCGTCGGATCGCCCGTGCTTTGCTTCCACTGTTCTGTGATGCTTCAGGATGCATTCACCATCCCATAGAGGTTCAGCTTGATCATGGAGGAGACAAACATTAAAACACCTAAGGTTGTTTCACTCACACAGTACAAGTTCTAAGTACTTGCGACGCGCTCTGTCACTACTTGAAGCAGTCTTATGATGTCGTTTCAGGAAAAACGTGACCTGGTGACCGGGCTGAAAGCGCGTACCAAGGCGGGTCGACCCGATTGGGATGAGGTACTGACTTGAGATCAGCTCTTCAACTTGACTTGAGTGATGGACAACGTTGTGTCCTTTAAAGCCTAACTTATATAACGAAAACTGGCGCTGCCATGTTTATTTGCAATAACACTCTCACTATATAAATATTTTGTTTGGCAGTGGATTTTGAGCAGGTGCTGTGAACTTAGGTACAGTCTTTAAAGATGAAAGATGCATACCAAAACCAGAAGATGTCCTCTGAGAAAGCATCCCTGACGAAGGTGTGCGCAGCCTCCATGTGAAAGAGATTTGAGGCTGTTGTGAAGGCCTCGGGAGGGTGGTTTGAAGTCAAGTGTTCAATGTCGTCGCCAGAGTCTTCATCAATGACCCACTGCATACTTTCAGCTGCGGTGTCTCTTGCAGGTCTTCCATGACTTGAAGGCCCAGAAGAAGGGGCCTGTGACAGTGTTCTACTGTGGAGCTCCTCCCCTGGCGCCCATACTCAAGCAGAAGTGCGAGGAGTTCGGGTTCACCTTCAGGAAGGAAACGTTTTGATTGGGAAAAGTAAAAAATACAAGATGCATTTCATTGCTCATGTAATTCTTGCATCGTCGTACGCACACGTTAGTTATGGCCCACACACTTTCTGTACGCAAGTCAGTATACACTCAGTGTGTACGCACAGGTGGGGGTTACCTGGCAGAAAGTTTCTCTTCCTGAGACCCCAGGTAACGTAGCTTAAGAAGAACTGAGAGCAGCGATTTTTGCTGAAGTGCCGAAGAAGGCCCACAATGACTTGGTGCCTAACATTCATTTTTCTGCTGTGCGCATTCACGGCAAGATGCGACTACGGAGGTCACGACCTCTTCACGTCGTTGTCTGAGCTCAGGGAGCTGTGGGAAAACGAACGGGAGGTGGTGGCGGAGATGAGGGTAGCCATCCGCTTGATGGACGACATCAAGGAGTCATTACAGAAGTAAATAAATTGGGTAAGGACCAAGGTGTTCTCGGGGTCTGGACTTTGCTCCTTAGGTACATTGTCAACCACGAGGCACTTAAACTTGACGAGGAACCCAATGTTGAGTTTCTGGGTCAGCCTGTCAATAGCTATCACCTGCTCAGGCACGTTGCTCTGGGCTGGGAGGAGGTCAGAACCAAGACCTTTGAGTCCGAGAACAAGACCAGGCAGATTTTCGGTGAGTTGTGGGGCGAGCACTCGTCCTTTGAGCACATTCTCGTCATCCCAAGTCTCCCCTTCCATCCCCAGATAACCTGAGAGCCCGCGAAAACACAAAGTTGCCGGACTTGTACGACGTGAGCGGGGCCGCCTTTGGGCTGAGTCGATTGCACTCGCTCTACAGGGTCAACACCAAGAGAATGATCGAGGAGGGAGTCATCGAATCAATCCTGCCCAATGGATTCAGGGCAACGTCAAAGCCAAGCGTCAGAAAGTTAGAAGGTGTGTGTGTGTGAGATTTCAGATGCAAATTTGTCATACTGGAGCAGATTCGCAAGGAAGATTCTGGAATGTTTTTCACTGCAAGAGGACTGCAGTAGAGCTTCATGGCAACGAGCAAGTCTGCATGCAGGAGACAGATTAGTACTGTCTGAACTCTTCCTTTGCTGCCCTCTGCAGGCTACGACTTGCACATGTTGTGCGCCGAGTCGTGGAGCCACGGCCTATACAACACCATGACCGATTTGTTCCCCTACCTTACCAACATCTTGGCCAAAGAAGAGGAGGACCAAGACGCCAAACTTCTGGAGCTATTCCAGCAGCCGAGGCCAGACAGGAATGAGACGGAGAAGATGGCCAAGATGGCCATCAAGCTGCACGACGAGACCCTGGTGTGTGTGTATCAAGTACTATACCTTGACCCTTTTATACCATGGTCTGCATATTTCAGAAACGTCGGGGGGCGCGAAGCAGCAGCCACCGGTGTCACGACGCCCCGATGGACCCAAAGCTGAAGAAGAAGAAGAAGTATCGTCGTCCATTCAAGCTTGATTCTCCTGTAAGGTACTGTAATGCTCAACTACGAATGTGGGGGCCTTCGGCCATCCCTGACCCCAAGGTCCTGACTTTGCTCCATCGGCCAGGAAGGAGAGCGAGATCGTCGGTGGCCGAAAAACCCAAGATGGCGTCGTGATGGAGAAGAGCGAGATCCAGAAGGAGATGGTCTGCTCGGGAGAGTCGTTCAGGGTAAGAAATGCTAAAGGTTTGCGCAAATTTGCATGCGAAAAGTGGCGCCAACTCGTACGGAGACTTACAGCAGAGATGGTGGGTATGTACTCTGGTACTCACGGATTGTTTTGCGTAGGGGCCTAAAGATGAGGCGGATCTGCGGTGTTTTTACGCCTCATCAGACTCTCCGTGGCTTCGGTTGGCCCCGCTCAAGTTGGAGCTGATGAATTTTGATCCTTACATCGTTGTCATCCGGGAACTGATGTTCCCTCACGAGTGCGACAACATCACCAGCTTCCTCGGGCCCAGACTCGGGTTTCCTCCGGGCAGAATGGCGGGCAATAACAGGGGCAGGAACGACTGGACTATGAAGAAGTAAGCGACTTTGTTCTGTTCTACAGGGTGAGTCAAATGAGAGCCTGACGGAGCCTCGAGCAGCTTCACTCTATCGAGGCTCAAAGCCACAGACGGTGACCTTACTTTTGACTGGCCCTGTTCTGGAGCGCAGCATGTTGTACCGAGTCTAAAAAACAACTGTACTGAGTCTAAAAAACTTTGAACCCAAAGAGATATTACTTTTTCATTTCATTTGACTAGCACGTCTTCAAGCTAACTTTAGGACGCCGCAAGAGATTGGAAAAAGTTGATCTAGCCTAATAATTATAAAATATATATAATCATTAAGTTAGGTCAACTTTTATATCATATTATATATATAACTTATTGGGCGCATTTTGTCATGCTTGACATGCGTACAGTGCTTGGCCCGACGAGGATGACAACATCTACCTGGAGAAGCTGACCCGGCGAGTCGAGCACATCTCCAACCTGCTGGCAGCCAGCAAGCTCGAAGAATCGGATAAGTTCATGGTAAGGAAGAAAATTTCTGTCATTTTTGTGCTTCAGCCTTGACGTCGTCATTGCAGTGCGGGAACTACGGCATTGGCGGCCACTACGGAACTCACCCAGACTTTAAGGACTACAGCGAGGAAGCGTTCCACGAGCCAGGAAGCAGGGTCAATAGGATCTCTACGGTCATGACCGTTCTGGAAGCTCCACAAGCAGGTCAGAGCAAAAAGAATCACGACGTTTCCGTCGTGTTCCTTAGTTCCATAGTGGGACTCGTAGGTCGAACTCGTCGTGCAAGTGCTGTGTTTATCCACACAACTTAACATCCAGGTGGAGCCACAGCCTGGCCGTACTTGGGCGTGTCCATCTTCCCCGAGAAGGGTTCAGCGGCCTGGTGGTTCAACCTCAAGTCAGACGCCACCCCGGACTTCCTTACGTTGCATGCAGCATGCCCAGTCCTCCTGGGACAGAAGTGGAGTAAGTGAGAACGAACATGAGTCCTATCAGGAATGTAGTGAACTTGGTGAATCATAGGAAGAGTGACCTCTTCCTATGATTGTGCGTTAGGAGGAGTTGCCATTTATTGCCAGTTTATTTCTTTTCAGTCGGCAACAAATGGATTGGCTACACCCCCCAGATCCACAAGCGGCCCTGCCAACTCAACGCAGGTTCTAGGCTCCGTGGGCCCCTGCCCACGAAGTAGAAGCTTCAGCTACTAGGAACATGGTCAGTGCCATGCTCAGTTTGTGATAAGAAAGGCGAACTAATAGCTTTGTCATACCCGATGTCGCACTACAGAGTGACTCGCAAGTAATTCAAGCAATACATAGACCAGTACCAAAGTGTTGTTTGAGCACTATCGACGTCACATTGAGGCAACCTTTTTTGAACTCCAGACAGATACTCGTTATGTAAGCCATAAGTAGGATTGTCGATTTGTGAAATAAAGTCATTGGCAAGTTTGCCCTAAAATATGCGGACAGAAGAGGTCAAAAATGTGTCAAGCAATCCACAATCAACGCAAAATCCGAATAACCATTGAGCGTTTTCTGTCCGTCAACAGCTTTGAGCCATTGATGCTGTGTGTATTCGATGACGCATTCAGGTGGGCCCAGTTTGTCAGTGGACGAGCACCAACTTCCAATGGGTTTCTGGGCACACTTTTGGGTGGCTCAATGTTTGTTCAAATTTCCTTAGAGAAGCAGCCAGGTTAGCAAATCGTGACTGCCGAACGATTACCAACCAGTACTTCCATACCAGCGTTCTCCTCCACGTGGTAAGTGAGGCCTACGTTGTCCAAGCAAAGAGGGAGGCCACAAAGGTTCAGACTGTTCTAACGCCTTGGACCCGGATGGAACTTGGAGAGGCCTGGATAAGATCTCTACATTGGAGGAGTCCGTCTCCAGGACATCATGCACAGATTAGGCCGCTTAATCATCGTGTTGCTCAAATTCCATCCGTCATTAGTATGCAGCCACTAGCCCTTATACATCTAATAATAATAATGATAGAGCTCTTCTCTGTCTCCTATTGTTTAATAGTTTCAAAATGACTGGCAGGGACACCCGGCGTTGCCTGGGAAAGAGTCAAAGCAGGAGTTCCTTCTTGTGCCTTCGGCTAATGACGACCTCGATTCCGGTCACTGGTGGCCTTTGACGTTGCTCCTGACATTGGTATTGGGGGTATTTCTGAGGAGGGATCACTCCAGTAACTTTTTTCACTTCGATGCCAAAGGAATGCCACGTACCCACGAGGGTCTTGCAGACCCTCAACGTGCCGCGTTCAACGAATTTGGGGGAGGGGTTGGGGGCAAATGGCCCCAAAACGGGGTTTTCCCACAACCCCTGCCCCACGCCGACTTGACCTATGGCAGTCCATCTTGGTCCAGCTGGCTAGACCAAGTCAATAGTACCAGGACAGTATGACTTGGCTTATGCAGGCAGACAGACAGAGTACATAAAGTCCAATATACTTTATACATATGGACAGATATCTACCCAGAAGGAAGTTGAATTGTGACGTCATGAGTACCTTCCTGGGGCTTGTAAGGCGAGCGACGAAATCATGCTCTTGCGAGAAACTGGACCGCCTTTCACTTCAGCGTCGCCCTGTCCCACACTTGCTGTGCGCTTCCATTTCTGCAGCATTTCTGCAGACGCCCTCAGGGCGATCGAGAATGGGTGCGACCTCCCCGAGATAAAAGAAGAGTCCCGTGTATCGAGAGGATCCGCCAGCGACCAAAGCTAAAAGAAAAGAGGACCCGGCAGTAACCGAAGCCATCAGGTGTAAGTGGTTACACTTACCTCCTTAAGTAGGTTTGATGGCTCTGGTTGCTGACCTCTCAGTTATGTTCTTCAGGTACTTGCTCGTGTCACAGATGCCATAAATTTTGCATCCGTTCTAAGTAAACGTTCACCAATTTCTCTGCCCACAACTTTCTTGACTGACCACAGTTACCACGCCAAAAGCTTGATGCGCGAAGCAGAACTCTCAGTTGCAGCATGCTGCTTACTCGTGCCACAAGTGTACACTTTTTGCCGATGTTCACGTGGCAGCAGGCGGCCACTTCGCCCGAGACCAGCCCCAGTGCCTACATGTTGGCGCATTTGAAGGCTTCGACGTCCGTGAAGTTGAGCGGGCTCAGCGGGACCCGTAGCGCCAGGGAACGCTTGGGTGCCGACCTTGTTGTTCTGCGGCAAGTCTACGGTATCGCTATCGCGGCAAATCTGTGCCAGTCTCCAGTCACCGATGACGCACTTGCCGCAAAAAAAAGGATTACAAACAGGATTTTCGTGACGTTGTATTCCAAATTTTGGATGAGATGAGCAGTGGCTGTTCTTGAGCAAAAAGATGTTATTCAAGGTACGTTTTGCCGGAGGCTATGAGGACGAAGCCTCTCTGCCGTCAAACTGTGGCCCACGACTCAGGCACAAGCAGTGGAGGCCAACTGGATCAGTCTCTTTGTATCTTCTCCCATGCCATACGTAGCAGCCTCGGGCTCTTGCGATGGACAAGTTCATCTTAGACAAGGGATCAGAAGATTTAACAGCCTCAATGAAATTAGATCTATCAAACTCAAACGATTCGTGCATGGCATCTCCTCCAAATATTACAAACATTGTCGGTGGCTTCCATCGGCTAAGAGCATAAGTGGGACAGGTAGCAGAAGATAGCCGAACCCAAGAACAGTGTTACTATCACCATGCCGGACTTTTTCTGACACAGTAATGTGAATGTCCATTGTCCTCTGGAGGAGCTTCTACGAGGGTTCATGCGTCCTCTATGTGCATATCAACAGTCATGGGTCCCTTCGGGGACATCACTTTTCTTCATCCGAGTCCGGAGCCAAGACCCGGTGTGCCCCGGAGATTGTGGCCGGATCAAATGTGGCATCAAAACACCTGCGAAAAATCAGGTGTGCGGCCTTCGCAGGTGGAGATCGGATCCTACAAGAGGCGTCCAATTGATCCTGAGAGTCCATTCTGACTTCATTTTGCGTAGAAGACAAATCCTTCATCTCTTGGTCCTCGCTGCTGACCGTTGTGCTCATGGTAGAGGAGGGCGGATCTCCCGCGTTGTCATTCAGGGTTGCCATGACCAAGGTGGCCTCCACAATGTGCGGCCAACAAACAGAGAATGCAATCGGGCTAGAACAGGAAAAAGACCGACCATTTAAGGGAAGAGTACTCTGCTTTGCCTCCCTGTTGTAGACTCACGCTCCTCCCGAGTTGAAACTTGCGCAGACCGACAGCAAGAAGCTGTCGGCAAAGCCGATGAAGGCCCGAAGCTCCTTCAGACAGAATGTCAGCTGTTGCACACCATTGACATCCATAACCTGGACAGAGCCACTATTGTCATCGTCAGCTTCCTCTTGCTTTCAAAGTGCTCTAACCTGGTATGACTTAAACTCTCCCGGTTTCATGGAAAGAACAGTGTGAACCTTGGCAGATTCAGTGTTGTCCTCCTCCTCATAGTTCTTTATGATGAACTCCTCGGGGGAGGCCACCATCGTCACCTTGGAAGTTGAAGAATTTTTATTGATGAGTAGAACAGATCACATTCAAAGACCTACGATGATTGGTTTACCTCTTCTTGGTTGGACAAAAAGTTCATAGCGGCTTCGTTGAGCAACTTGGATGAGGCTTCGAAGCGGTGTGAGGAACTGGAGGAATTGTGACTAGACTGAAATAAGGCAACGGTAAGGGGATTGCGTAAAAAGGTCTTGGTTTCATGCTGACTTTGAGTTCCTCTCCCTCGAGCAGGGAGATCTTGAAAGTCTTGACCACTCCGAACTTGCAGTTCAACTTGAAGCTAATGTGGTCGTTGTCGTCGCCGGTGGCGATAGACGCCGTCTCAACGGTCTTTTCCAACTGAGAAATCGACTTGAACACCCAAAGAACGCTCTAAAAAAATATGTGGTCTTTTTTTAGCCCTTAACTAAGCTATATTTTCATGGGCATTTCGTTACCTTCATGGCGACCTTGTAAACGCCCTCTCCCACACCGCCATCGAAGGCACTGAAGAACTCCCTGGCAAAGAAAAAGGACGCGAAGGCGGATCGCGCCGAGTTGATGGTCCTAAGGTCGAGACCGTCCCGAGTGCCGATCCAGACGTCCTCGCCAATCTTCGCCAACGCGTGGAGGCCGCGAGCGAACACTGAAAAAGGAGACCAGGGTGCGAAGAGGCTGCTCCGGCAAAACACACCACTTGTAGCTACCCTTGACATTCTCGGCGGGAATTTGGCACCTCATAGCTTCATTGCAAAATTCCGCAAGTTCTTCGTTCCCGCATTTTCGCGAAAGGTTCACTTGTTTATTTTCTCCGCGCTGACACCAGCCAAGCTGACACAGGGACAGGAGAGAATACGGTGACGTCACAGGTCAGCGTTGCCACTTTGCTTCCCCTTCTTTTTCTTTTTGGCGGGACGAATGAGAACTGCTCCTTTGAGCAGAAACAATTTCGTTCTGCTCAGTGTCTGCACTGCGTCTCGTCGTAATCGTCGTCCAATGCTTCAGCAGTCTATGAATCCATGCGTGTTTCCTCCCGAGAGCTGTCAGGATGTTGAAGTAATCCTTTGAACTCCAGAAGTTGTCCAGGTTTGTTTGGACAACGAGACGCTCAAGAGTCGAGTCTTCCAACTCATGCCGAACTAGAGCAAGAGAAGGAACCACCAAAGGGCCCTGAACGGCTGAGCAGCGACGAAGTTAAAAAAATTTGCAAGTTCTTCGCAGAATTTGGGAAACGTATTTTATTTGTTCGTCGCGAGGTGAGTTCCATTCCTCGCTTCGTGTCCGGGTAAGAGCAGTGAGAAAGCTTGCTGAGGCCTGACCCAGACTGGCTTTGGGCCAAGACGAGGACAGAAAGCTTCTGTGTCAGTCAAATAGCTGTCGCCAGGAACATTGAGAGGCTGCAACAATGGCCCATCGGGCTTCGCTCACCTTGATCCGAGGCTCCGGGTGCCTCCTCCGGACCCCGAACAGGCCCTATGTGCACTCACAACAGAGGAGTCAGGTCAGAAATAGTGGAAGAAATTCGTACGCGGGGCTCACTTTGAGCTCTCTTGAAGGTGACCTCGACTTCTGCGTCGGACTCCTACTTGAGCGGGACAGCCGGAACATACCTGGAGGAGATGTACGAGAGTTGGGTCAAAGATCCGAAGTCGGTGCATGCGTCTTGGGATGCGTACTTCAGGGGCGCCTCCTATGCTCCACCGCCGTCGCTGGGAATCACTAAGGCGAATGAAGGTGAAGAAGCCTCGTTTACACTTGTGGGTTCTCCTGTAGACACGATCAGGGACCTGGGAAAGTACGTGCGTGGATATGACTTGGCATCCATGCTGGATCATTCCACAAGAGGCCCGATACCAAAAGCATACGGCAGTTACGTCATAGGCCTCGGCAACTAGAATGGAGCTACCTTCCGATCTAAATCTTTCCTGGAATCGAGATTTATGCATTGAGGAGTTCTCTGGCACTGCCTGAACAGAGCATCGTTTCTCCGCAGTTCCTCTGGCGGCCATCGTTCCTGCGTTAGGTGCCGCCTCAAGCGTCTCTGCTGGCCCCGAGGTGCAGCCCTCGTCCAAGGTTATCGACGCGCACTTGGCCGTTCAAGCCACCATAAGATCGTACCAGGTAAGATTTTTTTTCTTTTGCTTTCGCGATCACGAGTCTTAAAAGTACTGGCGTTTCACCCGTGTCTGTGATGTCCTCTATTCGTACCAGCCACGTTGTCAGCTACACGTAAACAATTGTTTACAGGTCCGCGGCCACTTGGCTGCGCAGATCGATCCGTTGAACCTGAACAATATGAACAAAGAGGAGGCGAAGAAGTTGATCATCCGGAGCGTCACCGTCCAAGACGGGGACATGGACACCGTCTACCAACTACCGGCGACCACTTGGATAGGAGGGAAGGTAAGCAAATTCTTTTCTAACTCATCAGCTTGGAGCCACACGGTCTCGTTTCTCTTCTAACCCCTTCATATGCACCGTGTGATTGCACAGTCACTTTTTTTGTTTGGAACAGAATGCAAATGGCGAGAATGAAGTAAGTGTCAGCTACATGTTCGCAGGGAGAGGTCAAACTGGACTTGACCCCTTCCAAAAGCCTTTCTAAACAATCTACTGAAGATGTAGTTGAACGTGCATGACTATAGCCAACAAGACCTCTGCATTTGTCGAGATTAGCAACCTGCTGAGTGATGCAACCCGGATAGTTGTTCATGATAGGAGGTTCGGTGATTGATTTCATCAGACGCGCGACACGAGGTTCTCTTAAGTATATGAATAATCTCTCTTCGGGATGGCGAACAGCAGTTTCGCTTACTTGGGCTCACTTCTTTTCCTATCAGCAACGTCTGAGTCACGGAACCTCCTTTGTCTAGAGGTTGCACAGCCATGTTCAAAGTTTTGCATGCATTCAAGGATCACGAAAGGTCACAACTTTTACTCACGTGGTCCCCCCTTACACAGCAGACACGTACGTGTGTTGCCTACAGACATGTACATGAAGTCACTCGCTTCTTAGATGTGAAAGGTCCGCTTAAGCAGACGAAATTTGATTAACCTACCTCTTGAAGTATATCTGCTTAACCGTTCCTTCAGCCGCTGTAAAGACAGTGTGTGTGTGTGTGTATGCAGGAGTAATTGCAAAGCAGATCCAAGGTGGAGGGTAATGAATACAATTGCTTCAGTGTTACTGACACTATTTTTTCTTGCTTTTCAGGACAAAACCTTTATCTCTAAATATTTTCAGGAGAAAGCTCTGCCTCTGAGAGACATAATTCAGAGGCTAGAGAGGGTCTATTGCGGTTCAATTGGGGCAGAGTTCATGCATATCCACAATTTGGAAGAGGTGAGGAGCTAGGGGACCCTGACTGGGAGGAACATTTAGAAATAAACTTTCCAGGTGAACTGGATCCGCGAGAGGCTCGAGACCCCAGGGGCTCTGCAGCTGTCCAAGAACGAGAAAAGTTTGCTCTTGGCTAGGATCTCCCGGTCTGCAGGTTTCGAGAACTTTCTGGCCAAGAAGTGGTCGTCGGAGAAGAGATTCGGACTCGAGGGTATGTATAGCATGCATTTTGAGCACATAGGTTCTTGTACAGTTAGTGACGCTTCTGAGGAGTTTTTTTAAAGTATCAAAGCATGCCAAAGCTTTGGAAGCCTCAGGTCTTTTTGGAAATTCCCTTTGTAGGAGTGGAGATGCTGATCCCGTGCATGAAACAGATCGTGGACCGTTCCACTGAGCACGGCGTAGAGTCGTTTGTGATGGGGATGCCGCACAGGGGCCGCCTGAACGTGCTCGCCAACGTCTGTCGGAAGCCGCTGGAGCAAATCTTCACGCAGTTCGCTGGTCTCGAGGCAGCCGACGAGGGCTCCGGTGACGTCAAATACCACCTGGGTACGTACATCGAACGTCTCAACCGCGCTACCAACAAAAACATTCGGCTGGCGGTCGTGGCAAACCCATCTCACTTGGAGGCCTGCGATCCCGTGGTTCAGGGAAAGGTCAGGGCGGAGCAGTTCTACCGGGGTGACACGGAGGGGAAGAAGGTAAGATATTGAAACATGCATTCACATCTACTTCTACGCGGGTAGGTAGGTCTGGATGCTGCAGTCTTTGGAGACGGCCCACTAGTTTTTGCCATGCCTTAGCTGCTAACTGCTAACCACTTTGTCTATGTACTAAGGTGATGTCGATCCTGCTGCATGGTGACGCCGCCTTCTCCGGTCAGGGCGTGGTGTACGAGACGTTCCATATGAGCGAGCTTCCCGCCTACACGACCCGGGGAACTATCCACATCGTCGCCAACAACCAGGTCGGGTTCACCACCGATCCAAGGTTTTCGAGGTCCTCACCCTACTGCACCGATGTTGCGCGCGTAGTTAACGCCCCCATCTTCCACGTGAACGCTGACGACCCTGAGGCCGTCATCCACGTGTCAAACATCGCTGCGGACTACAGGTCAAGGTTCCACAAGGTTAGCACCAATCTAACTACACGTTTTACTTGTTAATGTGACATCCTACTTCACCTTCGACACTTCTTTCTCTTCTCTCTCGAATAAGATATTTTGTCAAGTTGCTTTTCACCCACCCTGTACGTAGGATGTAGTGGTGGACCTAGTCGGTTACCGCCGCCACGGTCACAACGAGATCGACGAACCGATGTTCACGCAGCCGATCATGTACTCCATTATCAAGAAGCACAAGAATGTGCTCGATGTCTACTCTGAGAAGCTTATTAACGAGGGCGTCGTCACCAAGGAAGAGGTGGGCGAGGTCATCGACAAGTACGACCGCATTTGCGAGGAGGCGTATAAGAAAGCTTCGGAGGAGACCCAGGTCTTCCACAAGCACTGGCTTGATTCGCCATGGTCAGGATTCTTCGAGGGAAAAGATCCTCTCAAGGTGAGCAAATATGCTGGCAAAGCGATCTCTTTTGTAGTAAAAATGCTCTTTCTTGCACCTCCTGATGGGTTCCAATGTTGCAGCCAAATCAGGTAATCGATGTGGCTGCTAACTGTAAAGACATTAACATCTGTCTCTTCTTGCTTTATTTGTAATAATAACAGTGTGAATAGCCAACTGATTTGATACCTTAGTCATATGCGTACGTATGCATGTACATGTAATGTGTAATTCACGTACAGGCCAGTCCCACTGGAGTTCACGAGGAGACTTTGAGTCACATTGCACACAAGTTTGCCTCCGGACCCCCTAACGCCACCGACTTCAAGATCCACCGGGGGATTGAGCGGATCCTCAAGGCCAGGAACGAGATGGCCGACAACAGGATGGTCGACTGGGCAATGGCTGAGGCAATGGCGTTCGGATCTCTTATGAAAGAAGGTAGAGAAGGAGGTTTCTTCTCCACTGGGCATCAGTCCTGACTGGACCCGATCAGTCTTCCTTGGCTAGTTTTCGGGACTGACCCGTTGGATCGTTACTTGCACCGGTAACGGTCCGGACAGTCGGTTCAGTTCCCTGAGGAGCTCGGGCGTGCCTGGTGGCGTCGATTCTTGTTTTCGTGCTCTTTATTGATGACTTCTTCAGGCATCCATGTGCGTCTATCCGGTCAGGACGTTGAGCGAGGCACCTTTTCTCATAGGCATCATATCTTGCACCACCAGACCATGGATGGATCCATGTACAACGCTCTAGCCAACATCTATCCAGATCAGGTGGGTTTAGGGTTACACCCATTACCGAAGAAATTGTTCGAGTATTACGAACTATGACGAGCGCGTACTTCCTTGCTTGTATTTTAGGCCCCTTACACTGTGTGCAACTCTTCGTTGTCCGAGTACGGCGTCCTGGGCTTCGAGCTTGGTTACTCGATGACGAACCCGAACGCGCTGGTGTGCTGGGAGGCGCAGTTCGGTGACTTCAACAACACAGCCCAGTGCATAATCGACCAATTTGTGTCCAGCGGCCAAGCAAAGTGGGTCAGGCAGTCGGCCCTCGTCATGCTCTTGCCTCACGGGATGGAGGGAATGGGCCCAGAACACAGCTCGGCCAGACCAGGTGCGGTAAAACAGGCATCACCGTATACGTACTGCGTTATACGTACCTACCGTAAAGTGCAGTTGTCGCAGCTCGATTCAGTAAATTAGGTTTTGCTTTGCACAGCTCAGACTTACATTCCAGTTCGGTAGTGCTCAGTTGAATCAAGTTTGCTCTTTTCTATGCAGACAATATTAACTGATGCTTCTCTTCTTTAGAGCGGTTCCTTCAGCTGTGCGCCGACGACCCCGAGTACTTCCCCCCGGTGGAGGATGAGTTCGCCATAAAGCAGCTGTCTCACATCAATATGATCGTGGCAAACTGCTCAACACCCGCTAACTACTTCCACATCCTCAGGAGGCAGATGGCGCTTCCGTTCAGGTATAACCATGAATTTGAGTCGACCTTTTACCCTACGGGGTGGATCCCGAGTATCACCTCCCAATGTGAACCACAGCTTTTGAGTTGTAGCCCCTACTTTCACTAGATGTGGCTCACCCGGAGCGTCTTTTGCAGGAAGCCATTGATCCTGATGACTCCAAAGAGTCTTCTTCGCCACCCTGAGTGCAAGTCCAGCTTCGACAAGATGACGCCGGGGTCTCAGTTCCACCGGGTGCTCCCAGACAGTGGTCCGGCCAGTGAGAACCCTGAAAATGTCAAGAGGCTCATCTTCTGCACGGGAAAAGTCTACTACGATCTCATCAAGGCCAGGAGAGACCAGGGTAAGTGAAGACATCCTTCGAAGGCCCGTGATACACACTTATCTCTCCAATCAGGTCGCCAGACGGGGTCGGGCTACGCTCAAAAGAGATAATGACCTACTTAGCGGCCTTGAATGAGTCTCATTACTCCTCCAGTTGTTGCACAACTTCTAATGAACTTTTTTCGACCTAATTTGTTATCCTTCTGCCTCAAACTTAAGTCTTGACTAACAACTTACTACGTAAACAGCCCAAAATCGACCTCAGCTGACTATGGGAAAAGCTTTGGTGTTTTATGCTAGAAAAGTCAGTGTGTGTTTGAGACAAGATCCAGCTCGGTCATGCAGTATGAGCCAAAAGCAAAAGTCATCCCATCCATTCGAAATGCGTTCTACGGACTTGTACTGGGTGGAGGAGAAGGAGGGGAAGGGGAAGAGTTGTTGCAATTGGTCAAGTCATGTAGGAGGAGTCAGACCACCCACGGACCCCCCCCTCCTTTTGTTACATTCAAATGTCTCACCCCAAAGTTGTGCGTATGTTGTGGCGACATCATTTGATGCCATTTTTCACAGGCCTCGAGTCCGAGATCGCGATCTCGACGTTGGAGCAGATCAGCCCGTTCCCCTTCGATCTAGTCAAGGAGGAGTGCGACAAATATTTCAACGCTGAGCTGAACTTCGTGCAGGTGAGGGGCAAATAGCAGGCGCAGCAGCAGGGGCGTCTCTTAGTATAAGTATTTATTAATAGAGACGTTATAACTGTACAAACCAACAACGTGGCCCTTCCGGAATGGAGCAGAGGCTAAATAGCCCAGGGCAGAATGGACCTGCGGGGACTAGACCAGGGCTGCATTATTTGTGCTCGACTTGGCAGCTCTGGCGCTTCTTTGCTCTGAAAATCCCCCCAGTAACTTAATATCCCGTTTGAGCCACTAAAGTCAAAACTAGATCCAAGTTTCACTAAAAGGTGAAGTCAGAGTCAGTCACAACTTAGGACGTCAATCTCGAATCTTCAGTACGCCGAAGGTTGATTGTATCTCCGCTCTTATGTACTGGATGCCTCTTGCAATTGACCAAGAGAAGCCTCGCTGTAGAGGAGAAGCTTGGATGTAGTGAAGAGTCTCAATGCAGTGAAGTCATTGCCCACTTCACTATGTATCGAGTGTATTTGCTTGAATGCGCAGGAAGAACACAAGAACCAAGGTGCTTGGAGCTACGTCCAGCCCAGGCTGCAGACGGCCGTGGGGGGATACAGCAGGAGGGTGAACTACATCGGCAGAGAGGTGAAGCCAGCTTTGATGAAGCCACATTTCACGTCAAAGGTGTATTGTGTGTGTGTTTCAGGTTGCGCCGTCTCCCGCCACCGGGTCAAAGGCGACCCACATGAAGGAGGTGAACAACCTGCTCAGGGACGCCATGGACGTGTGAGCCGCGAAGAGTCAAACTTGGAGAGATCTTGCTTCGTCCTCGTGTAGTTTCTGTATGCGAGCAAAAAAAGAAAAGAAAAAAAAGAAGAAAAATCCTCCGGTTTTGTAAGAGAGCAAAAGAGAGGAATACACAAAGGACACTAGTTTCAGGACCTTCTCCGGTGTCGTCCGTTGGTTCGTCCCTGCCGAAGGCCGCCACGTTGGTCGAGTCCTCCTCTCCCCTTCCCTCCCTCCGTCCCTCTTATGGCACCGACGCTCCTGATATCTACTGGGGCGTGTTATCCGAGACCCCCTTCTTCATTCTCGGATTATCCACACATTGTTAAACACGTCAAAAGTGTTTAGCCACCCTGTGCATGAGAGCGCGCAGTCAATTAAGGGGCCAGAGTTGATGGACGCACCCGAGCGGAATAATTGCCGCAGGGACCCCGGGGTTGGAATCTGCTGGGGAATTTGCATGCGAATTGCCAATGACTTCTTCACCCAGCCTCCTGCTCCTCCTGCAGCCGACGTCGAACTGGCGGCAGAAGAGCAGAAGTTTTGCCTTTGCAAGCGCGCCCTTTCTCACCCCCCGCCCTCTCTCTCCCTCTTGTCCAATATTTATGCTCCCTTGTCAAGCATGTGTCAGACGCAACAAAAGTAACCAGATTATTTGCGCCTTTATCTCGTTTCCTCATTTTCACACTACTTCTCTTTAATCATCTCCTTTCATCGCTTCATCGCGTGCGAGCTCGATGATTTGGGATGGGATGAAGGGGGGGATGAAGCAGTGAGAAAAATATGGCGGAAATTGTTCTCTCTCTCCTTTCTCCGGTGCAGGATCTCCGATAAAGGCTTCCTCTTGTGTGTCTGCTCTTCCTCAAGGCAAGATGGAGCCTGGGCAAACAAACAAGTGTTTGTCTGTCTGTCTGTCTATCTATCCAAGTCCTGTGCACCAACCTCATTTGAATTTGAATCCACCCCTTTCACTCCCTGTTCATCATCCTTCACCCCCTGACAAATTTGAGACGGATGTCGTCAGCTGGGTGATTGACACCTCTGGCACCAGATTAAGCTGAGAGCTTAAAATAGCGTTGTTTTGCTTCTCGGTGGATTACATTTTGTCGTCACAGACGATCGCTGTTTGCACAGGAGAAAGCCTCTATGCATACAGACAGACACGTCAGCTTCATTACGACCATCTCCATATGCTTGTTCCTCCTCCTCGCCCAATTATCCTGGGATTTCGGATGTCTCCATTCAGGTGAGCAAGCAAAGATTAGCAGCAGAAGAATATTCAGCAGTGATTCTAATCCCGACAAGAATTTGGGGGGGAAAAGTAACCTGAGATCAGTCAGATATTCTGCTGCTGCCCTTGAAAAGATTCTGCTGCTTCTTCTTCTCCCCCATTGCAGCTCATTAGTTCATAGTTGCTGTTGTCTGATGACAGGAGGAAACTCAAGCTCTCTGTTGTGCCAAGGTGTTTTCACTCACTCTTGGACAAATAACTCTGAGTGCTTTTATGTGGAAGGTGAAACATCTGCTGCTGCTGCTGTTGCTGCCACGGTCGTGTGATCGTGGCATTCCAGCGCTCCGGACACTCAGGGCTTTCCGCATGGCTCGTACGGTATTTGCTCTTCACCCTCCCCCCTCTCTTTCTCTCTCTCCAGTTTATCGATGGTTCCTCTTTCACCAAAAACTGTTGTCACTATAACAATGGAAGCTCTTTGAGTTACACAGAGTCTTTTGTCATCACAAGACAATGGACTCGATCGGTTCTTCTTGCTCTCAACCAGACAATTGTATGATTTTTTTTTCCGGAGAAAAAAAAATTCTTCTTCCATTAGCCACCTGTGAGCCCAGGTGACAGCCTGATAAGACTGATGATCTCAATCTCGCGCCTCCTGCCGAGGTGAACTCGGGGCTCGATCGTCGGGGATAACGACATCCACACACAAGCGCACCCATCTCCGTTCTCCCATTCGTGCGCATGTATGGGACGGCTGTTTGGCTGGCTCAGTCCTCCTTATGCTTCTGAATTAAAGGCAATTTCCGACGGAGAGAGAGAAGAAATTCTTCATCTCCTCTGTGATTAAGCTGTCAGAGTTTTCTGCTCTCCTCCCTCTTCTCCTCCGTGCAGGCCGTCTCCTCCCTGGCCGAGTTCTTGGCGGCTCACACGGCGTCGCCCGCCGCTAAGTGGTAGCATGTGTTGTTGGCCCCAAGTCACGTAAAATCCAGACGTTGATTGGACACCCAATTAGCGCACAGCAAGTACAAGTACTCGAGGCAGACGCACTTGGGAGCTGCAATCGAGGGGGGCGTTTGAGTGGGTGTCAACTGTCAACCATTAGTAGTCGTAGCTCAGGTCACACGGGTTGGAAGTGCTGCCACCCACCCCAGTTGGGCAGGGGTACGTTTTTTGTCCCCCCCCCCCCCCCCTTTGCGGGACGTAATCCCTTCTTCCCTCTCGAACAGTGTGTAAAAATGTGGCGCTGACAAGTACTCAATTTGCCAGCACCCGTGGGTTTCAGGTTGCAGGAGGGGGTGTTGAGTACAAAAGTTCGTGAGGTCTTGCTAAGTCTCGTTGGGGGCTGAGAGCGTCGTGGAGACGTCGTCGTCGTCGTCGTCGTCGTCGACGTCGTCGTCAACGACGACGACAGAATCGAAATTATGGGGGAATCCGGCCATGCATGGGACGAGAATTGGCGGAAGAAATGAGAGTTCGTCGATGATGGAGGAAACTTGGTCCTCTCACTCTCGACCTCTTGGTGCCGAAGTACAGGGGCATCCGCTGGAGCTGGCTGGACCAGACGGTCAAGTCCAGAGCTCTGTCGACGCAAGCAATCGCGTCCGCCGCCGAGTTGGCCACGGACGACGTCGTCGATCTCCGCCACAGCTCCGTGGCACATGCGGTGCTTCCTCCTCGTGCGATTGGCGCACCTAAACAGCTCCTCGGCCAATGCGCGGCCATCTCCTCCCCCCGGTCCAACGGCGTTTCGCGCAGCCAAACGCCGTTCGCAGGAAAAACCCCGCAACGACGACAGAATGATGAGGTGCTACAATCTGATCATCTGCGCGCGCTCCCGGGTGCAGCATGAGCAGCAAAGGCGGCACCATTTCTCCCACTCGTCATTCAGCCTGCGCATTTTTGGCGGCTCATTTTGCATGCTCTCTCCAGGAGGGACCCCAACCGCTCACTCAATTGTGCAGACAATATTGTCTGCAGCTTGAGCCGTGAAGAATCGCAGTCACGGCGGCAGAAGCGCATTCTTCTCGACTCTCACGCGTGCACTGCGGCAACCAAAGCAAATTGACTACTGTAGAGAAGAAGAGAGAGGAGCAACTTCCTTTATCGGATAAAAAGATCTTCTGGGTGCCGTCGTCGTCGCCGTCGCCGTCGTCGCCGTCGCCGTCGCCGCCGTTGCCGCCGTTTTCGCCGTCGTCTGTTGATTCCTGTACGTTTTCTCGGGTGGAGGGGGAAAAAAGTGGGAATGCCTGTTATGGCACTCACTAAATTGCTCTCTGCAGAATAAAGCGGCTGCAGAGCAATAACTGAAGATGCCTTCACACTCATATCCAGGTAGGGCTTTTTTATAATTTGAAAAAAAAATACAACCTAAAGTCTCGAATTCGCATGCGATTTTTAAATGTTCATTTTATGTTTTTTTTAGCTACCGACTGGCGCAGCCAGAGTCACTTCGGCCTGAGCATCAAGCTCTGGCAGCTCTCTGAGGACGAAAAGAACCGAGAAGAATTCAACCTGGTGAGTGACGATTTTGTTGTCGGTCTTGTTCAAGATGCTGACCGTGTAAACTTTTCAAAGGTGATCCCTGAGACTCCATACGCCAAGCCGTTTCTCCGGTCCGTGATGGCGCTGATGCGCTCCGATCTGGCGCTGGCCCAGGAGACGGTGGAGGCGGTGGCGCAATCGCTGGCGCATCTGCTCGTCAAGGAGGAGGTGGTGGCGCAAATGCCTGCGCCGCCCGCGCCACCTGCGCCTCACAAGCACCTCGGCGAGACAAACAACAATTACGACGAAGTCGACAGAGAGATCGAGAGAATCATCAAGGATCTGGAGAACAAGAACGTGTCTAACCGCAATGATGAGCGGGACGATAAAATAGCAGCTAATGTCACAAGCACCCAAAATGCTCCTCAAGGCGGCGAAAGTCGATGTCTTCAACAAAAGACCCGCGCCGGTGAAGAGCGCGCCAAGAACAATCTGCGCCAGAAGTGCCCGACTTTGGAAGAAGGGCAACAAGTGAAAAGTAGGCTGGAGGACGACGAGACAGTGAGCAAGTGCCTGACCTGCAAGACGCGGCACTCGGCGGCTGACCCGTGCGCGCGGCCGCCCTACGTGTGCGGCGTGTGCAACCGCGGCTTCAGAGCTCGCCAGAACTTGCGCGTCCACGCTCTAATACACCTCAAAGAGGAGCAGTCAAGTCGGCCGCACGCGTGCAGCGAGTGCGGCCGCCGCTTCAGGCACGTGCAGACCCTGAGGCGGCACGCGGCAGCCGCTCATGGCAGCCGTGGCGACACCTACGTGTGCGGCGTTTGCGGCAAGGGCTTCTCTGTCCGCCAGTACCTGAAGCGTCACGAGTTGTCGCACAGCGGCGAGAAACGCTTCGTGTGCGACGAGTGCGGACGCGCCTTCACCCAATCTGCCAACCTGCGCAAGCACCGCAAGTTGATGCACGAGGGCGTCGCCAACTTTGTGTGCGACGTCTGCGGAGAGAAGTTCGTGCAGAAGTATTACTGGAAGAGACACATGAAAACGGCCAAGCACGAGAAATAAAGTTGTTTAATCGATTGCTTCCTTTAGTACGTAGACTTTGTAAGACAACCATGGCTGCTCTCCAAGCGTTTGTCATCGTCTGTGGTGCGCTTTTGGTGGTCGCGGCGCAGAAGGAGCGCATTGTGGCCAACTTGGACAGCGCCACCCCAGACGTTGCGCAGGCGCAGGCGGCGCAAGATCTCTTGCGCCGACTCTTAGGATCGTCGCCGGCTGAGGCGTTCCACCTTGGTGTCGATCGAAGCTTGCGCGAAAGCCTCAACGACGGGCTCGACGTGGCCGTCGTCAACGCCACCAACAACGTCGTCCACATCGTCGGCTCCTCCGGCGCCACCGCCGTGTGGGGGCTGGCGCATTATCTTCGCCAGATATGCACATCATAGTGAGGATGATTCTGTAGCAGTAAGAAATGTAGAGAGAAACCCTTGTGTGCCTGAGGACGCGTCCATGCTGAACTTGTACTTGTTGCAAGACAACAGACGCGCCCTCAGAAACAGAAGCAACACTTATGCACCCCTCCCGAGTAGAGACTTTGTCCTCGTGTGCACATCTGATGACGTCATATTCTGCGCCACGCTTGCGGCTGTCACATCTCGTGGACGCAACGTCAATTGCGTCTCCCGGCGCAGCTGCCCGTCTTCAGTGGGGTCCTGCGCGCCGCTGATCCCATCAGGTACTACGGCAATGAGTGCGTGTTTGGCTACCACAAGGACGCCGTCTGGGGCGACTGGCATAGCCACTGGCGCAGCCACCTCGACTGGATGGCGCTGACCGGATTCAACGCCGTCCTAGCGCCAATCGGACAAGAGTACGTTTGGAGGCGCGTCTACGCCAACCTCGGCGTCGACATCAGCCGCTTCCTCACCGGTCCGGCGTTTCTGCCCTGGTGGCGCATGGGCAACTTGCGCCGCCTCGGCGGGCCGCTCACCAACGGCTACTTGCGGCGCCAGCGCCAGTTACAGCACCAGATTCTGCGCCACCTGCGACGCTTGGGAATGATTCCCATCACGCCATTCTTCAACGGCATCGTTCCAAAGGAACTGATAGAGAAGTTTCCGCACTTGAAGCATACGAGACTGCGCCACTGGGGTCACTTTGAAGAAGATAAGTACTCGGGGCAGTATCTACTCGACTTCTTGAGCGAGCCACTGGCGCATCACTTGGCGCAAGACTTTGTGCGCCAATACGCGGCGGAATTTAACGGCAAAGACCATTTTTACGCTGCCGACACCTTCAACGAGATGGCGCCTCCACCAGAAGAAGACGCCGAAGTCTATCTTGCCAATTACGCCAAATTCGTGTCGGGAGCAATCAGAGAGTTCGACTCCGCCGGCATCTGGGTGCTCCAAGGCTGGATGTTCCGCAACGAGAGCTACTGGACCCGACGCCGCGCCCAAGCCATGCTGAGCAACATCGACCCAGGCGGTGCGATCATCCTTGACCTCACCGCTGCCGCAGGCGGCGCTCAGTATGACCGGCTGGACGGATTCTTTGGCCAACCTTTCGTCTACGTGATGCTACACAACTACGGGGGCTCCGCCGGCATCTATGCTAAGTTGTCCACGATTGCCTCAGCGCCAAAATTGGCGCGTGAGCGCTTCAGGAACGCGCAAAGCATGCTGAAGTTGTGATGTATGTTCAGTATAGGTCAGAAGAAAGCAAACTTTAAAAAAAAAGTGATGGCCTCAGATCTTTAGAGCCTCGGTTGATTGCAGCATCAATGCCAGCTGCTGCACAAACGAGGACAGCAGCAATTTAGGCGGCACCGACCACGTCCGGTGAGCGGCCTCTCTGTGGACCTCTTGCTCTCACCCCTTCCGTTTCAAGTTGCGACCTTTTCTTTTGGTTCACTCTGTAGGACCACTCGTTTTCGTCACATACCTCAACTATAGGCATGCTTGCGCGACAGCAACTTTGTCGGCGTCGGCGTAGCGCCAGAAGGCCTCGCCGACGGGATTAACTACGCCGCGTACGAACTTCTGGCCGAGTCGTTCTCCAGGGATGGCGACCTGGGCCGGGACTGGATTGGCGACTACGCCGCGCGCCGCTACGGAAGCGCCTTCAGCGAGAAAGCGGCCGCTGCCTGGCGCATCCTGGCGCACTCGGCGTTGAACTGTTGCGCCGTCTTGGCCAATGACAGCGAATCGTTCCGCTTCCATGGCGCCAAAGTGGCACTGACGCGTCTGCCTGCGCCAGACAAGCTCGGGGAGAAGCTCTGGTACGCCAGGAAAGACCTCCTGAGGGCGTGGGATCTCATGATCGAAGCTTCTACGTATGGGTGAGCATACAGAACCAAAACTTACCTGTAGCCCATCCAATGCATGTCTGCTGACTGCAATCAGTGACAGCAAACACTGTTTAAAAGCCACAGGTAATTTTTCTTAAAAATTATGCATGGCTCGATATGCAAGAGGGGTTTCTAATGAGATTCTACGATACAGGATATCTTCTATATCTCCAGTGTTGCACGTTATGAGCTATGTCTGTGCGACTAAAGAGTCTCTAAGTCTATATTTTTATTTATTGATCTGTTTCGGAATTTGAGGTAAAAGGATGCTTTATGATGTTTAAAACAGAAAAGGTCTCAAAAAACATATCCAAGCATAAGAACTTTATTCCAGAACAATGACTATTAAGTCTTCTAAAAATGTACTGTTCATAGGTCAATTTTCTCACGTCCCATGAGTGACGCATTATCCGACTTTCACTGTAATTCCACTGCTCACTGATTAGTCTGTCATACAAATATGATTCGCTTTAAAATATCAAAGTAGGAGGACTGATATAAGAATAAAAGATGGTTGCCGTTAGCACCTAAGAAAGTGCGCTTCGGCCAAAAACACGAGGTTAGAAGGAAAATTTGAATTTTAGATTTTGCCACTGCTGAAATACAGTAGTGATGGGCACAAGGTGGACTCGACGCAGAAAGCGCACCTCTTGAGTCAGACTTGACTCGAGGAAAAAGGAATTCACGATCAAAAAGTGTCGTTACAATGCTACATCATGCATGGGTTGTGGTGCGCAGACTGTAAACTGCAACCGGCAGTCGTTGTTGTGGAAGGTCGTAGTGATGGAGAACTCTTACAGGAACTCGTCCCTCTTGGCTCTGGACCTGGTGGACCTGACTCGCCAGGTGCTGGCCAACTTTGCGCCCAAAGTCTTGAGAAAGATTTCTCACGCCGCCTTGGGGAAGAAGGACTTGCCCACCTTTCGCCGCGAAACACGTCGCTTTCTCAGTCTCCTGGAGTCTCTAGACGAAATCTTGGCCACGCAGGAGGAGTTCCTCCTCGGCGGCTGGTTGGGAAAAGCCGCCGATACCGCCGCAGGCGGCCACGAACGCTTGATCTTCGAGTGGAATGCCCGAAATCTGGTAACTTTGTGGGGCCCCAGAGGAAACATCTTGGACTACTCGGCCAGGCAGTGGTCAGGACTCGTCACAGCCTACTACAAAGTGAGCCAAGCGAAAGGACACGTTTGCGTGGACGTCACACTTTGCACCTCTCTTCCAGCCCAGGTTCCAGCTCTTCTTCCAAGAGCTGTGGAAATGCGAGCGCCTCTCAGATTGGAATCAGACGGAATTCTTCCACTTGGCCCTGCGGAGAGTCGGAATTCCATTCACCATGAGTAAGGAGAATTTCCCCCGACTTCCCACGGGAAATCCTGTCGAGTCAGCAAGGAAGATTCATGAAAGCTGGAGAAATTTCTCCGGGGAGGAAGAGGAAAGTCACGAGCAGGAATTCCTCCCTCAAGAATGTTCGGAGCAAGAGATTTCCGTTGACGTCCTTATCTAATGGCACCGATTTCTGACGCATGCTTAAAACTAAATTATTTTCACTGACGTCAAAAGACGATGACGCAACAATCAAAAATTCCTTCCTTTTTTCTGTTTGTTAATGCCTTGTCATGCCTCCATTTTCCTCCTCGTCGCCCAAACTACGGCCACGCCAAAGGATCGGGGTGCCCGGAGCTCTCCGGGGGTGCCTTTAATTGGCTGCACCCCCTGTGGTCACTTTGAAATGGCCACGACGACTTGAACGTGTCCTTCTGCACGGCTTCTACCGTCGGTGGACAGGGCAACGTGATGCGATAAGTTATTCTTTCTAATGCTCTATATTTTTCATGAGTCGTGATGTACGACTGGTCATGTTCTTGGGGCGTCATCTGAACTCGCTCGTGGTCCTCAGCAACGATCTCTTTCTTGATGGACGCTAGACTTGCGTGTGAGCCCGGGAACGGCAGGGTTACCACCGGCTGGACCATCGTCACGTTGTAGTGGTGGACAATTGGGATTACCACCCGGATGTCCATGTCTCGTGTCGCTGTCGTCGCCGTTACGTCCGGACTCTGCGAGCTCGGTTCCTTCATCAGGATACATTCTTTGTAACTGCTCAAGAGGGTCCCCTGGGTAGTGATCGCTTTTGCGTTCGTCACGTACGAGCAGCTCTCCTCCATGTCTTCCATGGCCGGTTCGCAGGTCTCGGGCCTGGGCGACAACGGTCACGGTAGCAGCTGAGAAGATCCAAAGTGCGAACCTCATTGTTCTTGATTCAGAAAGAAAGTGTGAGGTTGTGCTGGATCTGTCCACATATAAATAGTACGAATGCAGGAGGTAGACGAGGTGCAATGATTGCTTGTTCCCGTTGCTTGAGAATGGCGATGGCGCCGAACGAAGACTTTTGCTGGAGTCCGAGGAGGACTAGACAAAGGATACAGACGTTCTGATGCATTGGACTTAACCTGACAAAAAAATGACACTGCTACGCACTCCTCTTATTATATCTCGCACAAGAAGTCTTACACGTAACACGATGAGTACTTTAGCGCATTTGTAGAACTACATCGATGTCCTTCAGGCCAAAAGAAAAAAAGAAAAAAACCGCATCTTCTTTGGGAGAGCTCTCTTTTTAGTGGACCTTCTTATTGATGCTGTCGATGTAGGCCCTGTGCAACTTTGACACGAACTCGGTGTCCGTGCGCAACAGGTGCTGAAGGGCCTGAGGAGAGGGGAACGTCAGGAGCGTCTTGATTTGTTTGTTAGCCTTGAAACTTACCTGTTGCAACTGCTCCTGCGTGAGTGGCGTCACCTTCTCGCAGGCGTCCCCGTTCAGCTTTGTGTCTACAGACGGAAAAAGATTTGACCGGAACGACTCCTGCAAAAGGAGTCAGTGATTAGTGCCAGCAACGAAATCAGTTCGACAACGCTGGTCACACGTGGCACAAGGATACAACTGGCGGAGATTGAGGAAAATGCCAGAGCACTGGCTATTCACGTAGGTGTCAGACACCTCGTCCACTGGAAGCCACACGGCGACAACAAAAGCCAGCGAAGGAACGCTCATGACTGTTGTCACGTCTGTCAGTGTCCTTACCTTTTCTCTCAGCGACGGCGGCGTCTGCGCAAAGACCATCGGGCTCAGCAGCTTCGGACCCTCTTCGCCCTCACTAGGTTGAAACGATGCGACCGTCGTCGCCGTTGTCGTCGTCGTTGCGCCGTCCATGATCATCAAGCTACAGAAAGAAATTTCAAATGAAAACATAGTTTTCATACGAGCAACATGGAAAACTCACTTGCTCTTGAGATCCGATTCGAGCTCGTCCGCGCTCCTTGCTGAGGGCGGAAGCGGGGGCATCAATCCGGTGAATCCAGGCCCAGGTGCCTCCGGCTGGGGCGACGAAGAAGGCGGCTGTTGCTGTTGTCTCTTACTTTCAAGCCGCTGTTGCCGCTCCAAGTTCTCCACTGAATGTGCGTCGGGGTTGCTGAGGAGCCGTGCCATCACCTGAGGCAAGAGACGCTTGTCTTTAGCCCCCTTCAGATGAGTTGACCGTACCGTTGTTTTTTTTACGTACCGGATTCGCACCGGGGGAAATCGCAGCTTCCTGGCGTTGCTGCACTAAGCCACCAGGGTTCCGAACAGCCTGGGGCATGGTCATCCTTGCCCCGAGATTCGCAACAGCGGCGGCCCGGACGTTGATTCCGGCCGCAGCATTTAGAGCAGCATTCATGGCCGCAGCATGAGCATTCATAGCCGCCACCTGAAAAGTAGCATAGAGAAGTTAGGGTATAAGTACGTCCACATATTGATTTCAGTCTTATTTTTGGACAATTTGAAGGCATCGTGCGCATACAGTGTTGCTTGCCTGATGTGGTGGAGGTGGTTGGGGAGGAAAGATTGGTACAATGGGTACTAAGCCCCCTGGAGCCTGGTGGTGGAACAGCGGGATGTGCGGCGGCATTGGTCGAAAACCTGCCGCTGCTGCCGCCACAGCCGCCGGTGGGTGCGGTTGAGGCGGCCGTTGCAGCGGTTGAGCTGGTAACTGCTGTCTCTGATCCGCCGTGAACTGGGCGAGGAAGGCGGCTACTTTCTCTTCTTCAGACTCTTCGCGGCCGTTCTTCTCCTCCTTTGCCGGGGGCTTCGGCTCTTGTGGCGGTGGATTTCGTTCCGGCAGCGGCTGACCCGGTGGCGCCGACCCGCCGCCTCCGCCCCCGCCGCTACCACCCCCACCTCCACCGCCACTGCCAGACGACAGAAGCCGCATTAGCTTTGCACCGCCGCTTTTCTCATCGGCGGCAGGTTTCCTACACGGAGAATAGTGCCTATGTAGCAGAGGCAACGAAACGTTTAGCAAAATTCTCACTGTTGCGCTTGCGGCTGCTGTTGCTGTTTCTTTATCTCGTTGCCCTTATTGGCCTTGGCCAGGAGAGCACTCAGGTCACCGCTTGGTGGAGGAGGCTGCTGTCGCTGCTGTTGTTGACCAGATGCTCTTTGGAGAAGGGCATTTAAGTCGCCTCTGACTTCGGCCACCGCATCCTGGCGCATGTTCATTTTCTCCTCCGTCTTAGCCACTAGATCCTGGACGATCTTGGTCACTCTATCGCACTCTTTGCCCTCGTAGAACCAGATGCCAAAGATAAAGTCATCCTGAATAAGCACGTGGTGTTCATTAGAGAGAGCACTACCGAAACTTGTTTTCAATTACCTTCGTCTTGTACAGCAGGAAGGGTGTCTGCAGTTGGAAATTCAACTCTTTGGTGACCGGCTCGACCAGATTTCTAGAGGAGAGCCGATTGAGGACGAGGAATCCATATTGCGGGTCTCCCTGACGTTCGTACACAAACAGGGCCCCCTCCGTCTCCGTCTTCTCCCACTCGCCATCCACGAACTTGTAAAGAGCGACCTAAAGAAAAGAATTACATGAAAAAGGCCTTTTGAAAGAGCTGGCAGGCGCCCCCAACCTGGCCGAGACGAAGAATCTAACTGCTTAAAGTAGCCTTTAGGCCTAGGCAAGGGAAGGTTCAAGGCAAAACACTGAGGCAGGAGCGACACCCCATTAGTATTTGAGCTAAAACAAGAGCCTCTGCTTTACGTCCTGTATGTCAGGACTTGTAACCATCAGTATTATAACAGTCCAAGCGGTCAGGGTAGACCGGGTCTCCTGACAGATTGACCGCTTCGTCGCCCCAAGCTCCTGCTACTCATATCCTTGCCTGGCTAGCAGAGGCGATGATGGTTGTAATGTACGGATCGACCCTCTGCAGCGCGGCCAAGTTGATTCTCTGGTCGCCCTGGGATGACGAAGAAGCCATGAAGACGTCGTCGTTGCCGTCGTCGTCCGGTCAGATGATGAACTCGGAATTGGCGTCTTTTTTTCTCTTTCTTTTGTGTACTGCTGGGCCTCCAGCTGACTCGCGGGCAGCTGCGCTGAGCCGTTCAACGTGACTACCAAAGTTGACGGGAAAAGCACCCAAAAAGGGCCGCCCAGCGCACCAGACAGAGTAGCAGCCGACCCTGCCCGATGACGACTGGATGACTTGTCTCGGCAACCTGCCCTTAGTGACGGTGATGGTTGCCGACGACGACGTTGCCAGCAGTAGCGGCGGCGGCAGGAGCTGCTGCTGCAGCACCTCTTGGAGCAGCAGCGCCGACGCCGGCGGCGGCCGCCAAAGAAAGGTGGTTTAGGAAGGTAGAGTCGAGCAAGTCATTCTCCTCCTTCTTCCTCTTCTTCTTCCTCCTCCTCCTCTTCTTCTCAGTCAGACACCAGCTTAACCTGCCCGAGACCTTGGCCAGGCAGACGACGATGTGGGCGGAGAGGATGGAACCGAGGCAGCAGCTGAGGACCAAGCCAAGCCTTGTGCACACGGACGACGCAAGCACGCGGGCGCACAACCCGTAGGCGACGCTGCTGCACGCGCACTCACACTGGAGAGTGGAGAGAGGCTGACGCGGTTGCCACAGAGATGAGATTCTCGGCCGAATCTTGAACTGTTCAGTCGAGAAAAGGGAACAACTTTGTAAAACGGAATCTAATCCAATGCTGACAAAAAACAACAGTTTTTTTTTAATTTCATCCACTCTTTTCACTTATGTTGCGGCGGACTCAGAGCTGGGATATAAAGTTACTTTAGAACATTTTTAAAAAATTAAAGAGTACTTGAAAGTAGGTTTCATATTTTCCAAATGATAATGAAGAGAAATTCAGACGTCAAAGAATAAAGATCCAAAAATAATAACTAGTAAATGATTTGGCACTCATCCACCCCTCAATAGGTCTTTATCCATACTGTTCCATTCACGCTATTGGATTGACACAGCCTGTCAATGGCCTGTAGTGGCCTGTACCATAGTAGGTACAGGCCACTACGTTCTTCAATTGGATTCTGAAGGGGTTTTTTTAAACTTCGCAACTTTTGGAGCAAAGGATCTTGTAATTCCACTGACTTATATTTCTGTTATGTCCCCCCTTGACCATGACAAACTGGTTTGAAAACCTGGTTGTAAGATTCTGCAAACTTGAAATGTTGATATTGAAACGTTCTGACATCACCTTAAATAAAACTAAGTGCATTAAGGTCAAGATGTCAACGCTCATGCAGTTAATAAAGTGAAAACTTACTGATATAACAAACGCATCCTGTCATACTCATCGAAATAAAATCACATGACGCATATTTGCCTCAACATTTCACATAAAATTCCGGAGTTTAACTGCAATATTTTTCACGGCACAAAGCACTTGTCAATAAAGAAGGAAAAAACAAGACAAATTGCTTAATCATAGGACGAAATTTGTCTTGGAAGGAAAGACATTATGAATGTGTTGCTTGGTCCGTAAGATGTGTCTGTTGCGCCTTTTAGTTGCTCTTTCTGCCGATTCTGGCCCCTGTGGCCTTCCGAGACCTGGCAACCCTGCACTGTGAAAAAGCCACAGGACCAAACCCAAAAGTCGCGTCCCCTCAAAAGTGCCTCATTTTCGGTATCTCCGGGTCCACCAACCGGTGGAGGTGAGAGTCCGGCGGCCGCCGTCAACCGAGCTCACGCCATGGATCCGAAAATCCTTCAGCACCCGCTTAAAATGGAGACGTTCCTGGAGGTATGTTAAGCGGGCAAATTTTGCAGGCGATCTCTGGAGCGGATTTCCCCCAAGTGCTTGAAATCGCTCGGCGGATATGTATGGGTCAGTCAGTCTCCTCCGGACGACGTCGCGAAAATGATTTTTGCACTTTGTCGGGTTCTTTACTTTTTTTTTTTTTTTACCTTTTGAGATTACTAAGGCCGAGAGTCGAGCCGTCCACCTTCTTCTCCTAGGCTCAGCGAGACGGCGGTGGGGGCGGCGTCCACCAGCCGTCCTATTATCACCAGCCGCCTGTCGTGACTGGGACGATCGCAGTCCCGCCACCGTTCGCAATGGTGCATCCGGGATCGCAGTTATCGCGTCAGGAACAACAGCAGCAGCAGCCCCAACAAATCCAACAGCAGCAGCATCGACAAAGTCAAGACTCGAGCGGCAGCATCGACAAGAAGTCGACCAAGTGCGACATTTGCGACAAGAACTTCGCGTCTCATTTCGTCCTCGAGCGCCACGTCAAGAGCGTGCATCACAAAATCAGGCACGAGATATTCATGGCAGTTAAGATCTAGAAAGAGAATTTTATGCGTTCGACTTTTAGTACGGGTAGAAAGAAATCCTCTGCTATGAATATCTTGTGCTCCTCAGAGACCTCAAGTGCTCCATGTGCGATTATGCAACGTCATACCGGACTCACTTACGAAAGCACGAGAAAGGTGTACACCTCAAGGTCAAGGATCACGCTTGTCACTTGTGCGGCTTTCGCACCAGCATCAAGAGCAGTCTGGACAGGCACGTACGGTGAGTGTGAGCGCCAAACAAAAAAGGCCCACGTAGGACTTACCTGAATCAAGGTCTGTCTCTTCCTCAGTGTCGTTCACGACAAGGAGATGATCAAGTGCGACTTCTGTGACCACGCGACCTCTCAAAAGTGGCAGCTGAAGCAGCACGTCCGGGTTAGTCACTTAGGGGAGCCGATGCCGTCATTCCCCTGTCGACTTTGCGATTTTGCCCCTGACACCCGGAGGAAGTTGGTCGGACATCTCAAGAGCGTGCATGCGCTCAACCTTGTTACAGAGGCGCGTTTGGTTTCGCGATGAACAAAAGTGCAAAAATCATTTTGTTGCTGTGCCCTGCCAGGAGAACCGGAGAGTCGATCTCGTAGTCGGGATCAGCCTCCGGAACAAGTCACTGTCAGTATACTCACTGGACATGTTTGTTTCTTGCAGAACCCGCGGGCGTCAAACCATTTTTGTCGGGGGGGTAACCCACCTCCTCCCGGGCCCTTCGTGTCCCCCACAAGCCAACCCCCGTTGCCTCAGCATCCGATCGCAATCGCCGGAGTCACAAACCCGCCTGTGTCCAGGACGGAGGCGTCGACGGTGGTAGCGGCGGCGGTGGCGGCCGTGCAGGCGCCGCCGCTGCCACAGCAACCACTGCCAGGGAACTCTGGTGTCTCTGCAGCATCCATTCACCTCGAGCACGTCCAGCAGCACCTAAACGCCCAGCAGCCTTCGCGGAGGCAGCGCAAGAGCCGCAGGAAGCCGAGAGTGCCATCGGCGGCCTGCCCTGTGTGCCAGAAACTCTTCACCTCGAATTATGTCCTGGAGCGCCATGTGAAGAGTGTGCATGACAAGATCAAGGATGTCAAGTGTCCTCAGTGTGACTATGTGACGAGCTACCCTACCCACTTGAAAGAGCATGAGAGGAGTGTTCATCTCAAAATCAAGGACCAGGCATGCCACCTGTGTGAGTTCCGCACGAGCATCAAGGGCAGTCTAGACAGACACATCAGGTAAAGTATCAGATACGTAGTTGTTTCATGTCGATTGGTCCAGTAGTAACAACCTGTCTCTCCAGAATTGTTCATCAGAAGGACAAGTTGAAGTGCACCTTTTGTGACCACACGGACTCTCAGAAGTGGCGCATGTTGCAGCATGTACGTGTAACCCACCTGGGTGAGCGACTCTTCCCTTGCCACCTTTGTGATTTCTCAGCTGAGGGAAAGCGGCGTCTGGAGTCACACCTCAAGTCGGCGCACGGCGTCACCGCGTCCACCGCGGCTGGCAGCGGCGCCCACCACCAGCAGCAGCACGCGCAGCAGGCGGTTGAGATGAAGGCCAACAATCAGGTCATGCCCAAGCAGGAGTGGCCGCAGCAACATCAGTAGAGGGAAGGAAAAGGGGAAAAAAGACAAGAACTCCGATAGCAATGAAATCTGTGTAGGAAGGACCTGAACCAGGTGACGACGACCACACACACACTGACACACACTTGCTGTATGATACGAGTGAACGTATTTTTTTCTTATCAAAGTTGCAGGCATTTAAGTGTGTAGTGTGCAGTACAGCAGTACGTATACCATTATTGCCTGGTAGAAGAATAAATAAGTGCTGTACAGTAATGCATAACTTGAGCTGTTCTTACGTAAAAGCCTCAATGCGTATTCACGTCACTACCAAGATGTTGCGGAACTTCTACTCAACGACGAAGAAGCAGGAAGGCTGCATGCTCTACAGGCCGTCTTAAAACAGGTTTGTAGCTTAAAAGGTGAGTGAGTGACACGGTTTTTTCCCTTACCTATATTCAGTGAATGACAAAATGATTTTTGCCATAGTTTCCGCGCCACTTTAAAAAAAAGCAAGTATTCCGACGGGGTGTTTCAGAACTTGCAGTTCCACAAGACCAATGGAATGATCTTCTTGCAGGCAAATCACAACGACCGACGGAACGTCGTCGTCGCTGCAGCTACCGTAGCCGCTTCATCGTCGTTGATGTCGTCGTCGTCGTCGACGACGGCGACGGCGACGGCGACGGCGACGCCGACGACGACGACGTCAACGACCACCCCGTCTGCGGTGGACAAGAAGCCGGCACAGTGTGAGACGTGCAACAAGATCTTCGCCTCGCAGTTCGCCTTCGACCGTCACGTCATGAGCGTCCACAACAACATCAGGAAGGCAGACATTCATAGAATGCCCCAGTGTGCCTCCAGGCGTCTGAAGACGCATACTTCATTTCACTGTACTGGCCGGCATTCTATGAATGTTAAACCCTCATGCAGACACTTGAAGTGTTCCATGTGCGACTACTCGACGTCTCGCCGAGCTCATCTGCTTAAGCACGAGAAGAGCGTCCACTTGAAGGTGAAAGACCACGCGTGCCACCTCTGTGGCTTCCGCACTAGCGTCAAGGGCAGTCTGGACAGGCACATACGGTAAGCTGATGCTGCCAGTGAACGTCATAGTACAAAGTTTCTGCAACTTTGTCGCTCTTCCCAGCATCGTGCACAACAAGGAGGTGACCAAGTGCGACTTCTGTGACCACAAGAAAAAGCAGCAGACCCAGCAGGAAGCCCAGGTGAGTTCTTTTAGTGATAACATCTGTGCAACTCCTTCTGCATCACTTCCCACTTCTTGACAGCAGAGCCGACGAGGTGGCCAAGTCTCTTGGGGCGGCAGTGTCCCCCCGCCTGGGCCTTTCGTATCTCCTAGCACCCAGTCCAATCCTTGGCCGCAGCAGCCTTCACAGCACTCCTCGTCTGTTCACCTGGAGCACGTCCAGAAGCATCTGGAGGCTCAGCAACCTTCCCGGCGTCGCAAAACCCGCAGAAAACCGCGAGTGCCCACAGCCCAGTGCTCGGTGTGCCAGAAGAGGTTCCTGTCCGACTACCATCTGGAGCGACACGTCAAGAGCGTGCACAACAAGATCAAGGACTTGAAATGCTCACAGTGCAACTACGTGACTGGATATCGCACTCATCTGAAGAAGCACGAGAAGAGCGTACACCTGAAGATCAATGACCAGGCTTGTCACCTCTGCGACTTTCGGACCAGCATCAAGTGCAGTCTGGACAGGCACATCAGGATCGTACACCAGAAGGAGAAGTTGAAGTGTACATTCTGCGACCACACCGACTCCCAGAAGTGGCGCCTGCTGCAGCACGTGCGCATTACTCACTTGGGCGAGCGGCTGTTTCCCTGCCACCTGTGTGGCTTCTCGGCCGATGGAAAGCGTCGCCTGGAATCGCACTATAAGTCGGCACATAGTGAGATACACGATGGCCATAACCAACAACATCAACACCTCCAGGGTCATCAAGCGCGCCCCAAGTCTCAGTGGCCTCAGCAACAACTCTTTCAGCTGTAATGTGCTGAATAACACCTCTAGATGCATTTAGTTGCGTTACTGTGCACATTATATAACATGGCTGTATTTGCGGTAACTAATTATACGTACAGGTTATACACACTATCAACAGTTCGTACAATTGGTTATCATACATTTGTCGGGGGAATGTACTTTTCACACGTGTGCATTTCACACGTGTATTTCTTCACGGACTCGTGCAAATTCCAGACTCGACGCTGACGGTCCTTTGGTGTCGGTCCTTTCTCAAGTACTTGATCGGCATGGACGGCGTGGAGGATCTGGACTCCACCAACTTGGGCTGGTCGCCGCTCCTGATGAACCTCTCTAGCTTGTCGATGCACGCGTCCTGATAGTCGTGGACCCACTTAACGGCGTTAAAGCCGCACACAGGTCGAATCTCGGGGGGCAACTGCTTCTCATGGAATTCGAAACCGTCGTCGGTGAGCGGGATGAGATTGCACCGGAGATCCAGCGCGGCGGCGATCTCTGAGCACTGAAATGGTGCAAAGTTCACGCTGTTGGAGAGGACCAGGACGAAGCTCCTCGCCTCCTTGATGACGTCATCGCAGGCGGCGACTCGAACGTCGTCGCTCGTGTACACCTTGAACCCCCTGAATTGGAGCTGCATCTTGACGAGAGAGGCGAGCTCCGCGCTGCTGTTCTTGTCAAAGCTCACGTACACAATGGACTCGGGGGAGGCCGCTCGTGAGTGGTAGCTGCCATTGCTGCATAGAGACAGGGACTCAAGTTCTTGATCGCAAGACGAGTCTTGCAGAGCCTCGATAATCCTTCTCCTATGTATTGTGCTGGTGATTCCAGCTTCCTTGAGCATATCTTGGAGGTCACTTGTGTTCAGCCTCTTCATGAGCCCCAGGCTTAGACCCTTGGTCAAGAAGTTGTACGTGTACACTGTGTACTCCAGACCGACGCAATCCTTGAGGAATCCAGCGATATCCTCGGGATCTTTGGCACTGTAATCCGCACTCTTCTTCAACACGTTTAGCTCTCTGAGGAATCTCTTGCGCAGGATCCCGTTGGTTATACCAAGGTCGTCCCTGAGGTTCTCCTCTTCCAGTTGAAGTAGGAGGTCTCCGTCAACGCAGATGCTTGCGAAGGCTTCGACGACCTCGGCGGGAAAGCCACAGCTCTTTACCCACGCGGCCACGCGTTCCACAGACCATGAGGACACCTGGACAAGAACGAAAAGAAAGGGGTTATTCACCTTGATTGCATCAGGATTTTCAAGCCGTAAATGTTTCGTTACGTGTTGCACGTGATCTACGATACTCACATCTCTGCTGTGGTGGTGGATGCTCCTCTTGTTGATGCTGGCAAATGGGTCCAGGGTGTGACTCCCGCAGCTTTTTCTCCTGTCGTGATAGCAGACGACTTCAGGACTCACGGGCACTGTCATTATTGCCACAAATTCGCGACTGTTATGCACAGAGTGTTCGCACACCGGCGTTCGTCGGTAAACTGCCCTCGGTACGTTGCGCGAACGTATTTTTCTTCTTTCTGAACGTGCAGGCGCCGACCCCGTCTCCACCGGCGCCGTCTCCGCCGCCCCCACCCCTGCTGCTGCACCTCCTCCTCCCGTCTCTGCCGCCGCTGCTGCCGGGGCCGCCGTTATCCTCCGTGCCTCTTTTTTTCCCCTGGTCGACGTGTTTCATCGGGAAGTTGAGGGGAAAACGAGCGCGCGTTCCTGGAAAAACGTTTGTCTGGCCCGACACTTCGTTCATTGTTGCTTGCCCACCTGAATTTGGCGCAAGTATGAAGGTATTTCCCGCTCAGGAAGTTAACTGTGCCTGGGTTAAGCCCAATGGACAAGGGGGATTTTTCATGCATGAGAAATTTGAGTTAGCAACGTTTCCCCAAAGTCTTTAGGCAGGACAGGAATTTCATCATCCATTGGGATGCGCGACCTGGTGCAATTTCCCATATCTTTATTTAGCGCGCTTGTGCAAAACTGCATATTATGTGGACGAGGGACTCAGAACTTGTGTAATCGTGGGCGCCCCAAGCTGCAGTTTGTGTTGACTGACGCCATGTCGCGTCATAGGAGCGTACGCACGATTCTGCCACGTCAATCGAATTTCTTGCGAAGACTCGATCGCAATCGTCACCATCGTCGAGTCCCTCCTCCCTTCCTTCTCCTCAGTTACGCACAGCCGGACCCCCCCCGCCCAAGCAGCAGGATGGGGATTCGAAAGTTGTCCACAAACAAACCTGTAGATGTTGACGGTGCAGCAGCTCCTATGGATGACGCAACTGAACAACTCATTGTATTTACATTCCAGGTATGTCAGGAATGCACGCTCTTTTACATCCGAGCTAGATTCTTCATGCGTGAGAGGAAAAGTCTGTTTACCTCTCGTTACCTATTTGTAAAAAGTTGTGCGCGACCACAGCAAGAGAGAAGAACGTAGCAAACTAACAAACGAACAAACACGCCAAACGCAAGCAGAGTCAATAAAAGCGTGTTCGACGCGTGCTCCAGCAGGAACGTGCTCAAAACGTCGTCGTCGTCGTCGTCGTTCATCCCTATATGGAAGAGACAGGAGAGAGGAGAGAAGTTATCTTAGCCAGCAGCAGGAGAAACGTTCACGGTGACACGACGGACAAGCCCGTTCACCGTGACGCTGATCTTACTGCTCTCAGCAGCGCTTTTCCCCGTCGTGCCACAGTGGAACTAAGCTTTGGTGATCTCGGTCAGTGAGACAAGTTTTTTCTTTTACCGTGGCTTCAGAGTCACCTAGTCTAAACTCAGCTTGACACGTGGATTCGTTTGAAGCATAGTTGTTTCAGCCTTCAGTATTTAATCTGCGGAGTCTTGTTTGCACATCCACCGGGTCATGATGATGTGGTCAAACATTCATTCTTTTTCTCTCCAGACCCCACCCTTCGCGATAAAAAATGTTCCATCCACTGCTCGAGTGAAGGATTCCGTCCTGTTTGCACTTTTGTGCATCTCAGATGAGTCTTCGGGAGTCACGTAAGGCCTGTTGAGCAAGGCCTACAAAAGAGAAGCAGAAGCACAGGCTTGACTTATGTTTTCTTTTTCAGGCCTTCTGCCTGATTCATCCGTCGGGAACGCGATTTCTCCTGCCGCCCCCATTGACTCACGGCGAGCTTGATGCTCCTGAGGATGTTTCTTGACCTGCAGCCATGACTAGACCGAGGCTTTCCGCACAAACTCAAATGAATGACTTGCTGGAAATTTTGCCTGCAAACTGTTGCCCGGCTGGTGCTGGGGGAAAGCCCAGACTATCTGTTGCTGAGACGACAAGCTGGAGAAAGTTGTTGCTGGAAAGCTGCTGCTTGTTTGCCCACAATCACACCTGGCAGTCACACCTGTGTGCTCCAACATTCTTTGCAGTTGATGACACTGCAACTCTAGTCGGAGGTCGCACAGCGGCCTCACTGGACGTGGAAGTGAGCAGCATTGCTACAGTTTCTGCACAGGAAGGGATTGATGTGATGCTGAACTCACTGAGCTCCAGGTTCAATAGACCTACGTGTATAATTTGCACTGCAGATTTAGTCAGCACAATCCGACTTCGTCTGAAGTTGAGGTAAACATGACCAAGTCTTGACTTATTCCAGTCAAATGACGACCAAGTAAGAATAGTAGGTTTATACGGATAAGGTAGGTGGTTTCCTACTCAGAGATGCGAGTGTTTTAGCAGCCACATATGTAAGGTATCAGCATCAAAATTCTCTCCTTCAAAGTGACGGCTACATCAGAAGTCCACTGTACCAATGTCAGTTAATTCTGTGCGATAGAAACTTATCTGCAGAGGTTGTTGTTTTGGCCTCTCTGACCACGAATCCTGCTCAGTGTAGCTTGTCTTTCTCAGACCAACACAATAATAATTGACCACTGTTGTTCATGCACATTACACCATTTGTCCACTTAGTATATCACTTAACATATGCATATCAGGAATATATCTTTTCCCTCTCTTTCTCTCAGCTTTTGTAGCTAATTTGCAGTGCATCCAGGTGCTATCAGATTACACAAAGAAATTCGCAGAAATCTTTGTCTGCAAATACCGCACATGTATGTGAATGAGGCAGGAGTTCATTGACCAAGATCATCCCGGATGCGTCCCGCCACTACCTCAGCCAAGCCTCCAACGTCCCTGTCGTGCAGTTCCGGCTCTGCCAGGCCTTGGCCATGAAGAGAAGAAGAAAAGACATCCTGTAGCGGACGCAGGACATCTTCAATGATGTCTGCATGCTGTAGGACGCACGGTGCGCCGGGGACCGCTGCTGCTGCCGCAGCCGCAGCCGTCAGTGTCGCAGCCGGCGCGGTCGCCGCTGCTGCCGCTGCATGCATGTATATCTGGGTGAATCTGTCGTAGCTCCCCAAGGAATTCCCTAAGGAATTCCCTGAAGTGCTTCAAAGAAAAGAAAAAAAGGGGTCAACATGAACGCTCGGAGTGCTCTAAATAGACTTATGCACTTTTAGCCATTGATGACAGCAAGGGGTGGTAGGGGATCTGTAGCCCTTCACCATCATGTGAAGAGAAAACTTGCATCTTAAGTATGCGTGTAGTAGCTGCTTTTTTAAGCTTTGTGCAAGTCGCCAAAATATATCATTGAGATGTAAGATCATCGGCAACGTGAATAGCAATGATGTAGAAGAAATGCGCTTGTTTTTTTGCACTCTTTCATGTACTTGCAACAGGACTGAGAAAGAGAAACTTGTATGAAGAGGAACTTGTTGTTGAGGCCATCTTGAGGTCGTCCAAGCTGTTTCGAGCACTTTTGACTGCCAAAGTTGTTGCATGCAATTATCTGTACTTATCGACAAAATGCGGCAGTGTGCAGACTCATTAACGAATTAATCACGTGTTCATTGAGCTCGGTGATAGCTGCACAGTGTGCGTGCAAAGCCGCCTGAGCGAGGTTTTCATCGTTCTTTTTCTTCTTCCAGTAGTTGATCACGTCAGAAAAGGATGAGCGGGTTTCAGACGTCTCATTCCAATTGAAAAAGAGCATAAGCGATGGATCTAACAGCGCAATTTCTCTTGTTCTTCTGGAGGTCGCTCCGACTGAGCCGCTGGATCCCGCGTCCGAAGCGTGTCCGTTGGGTCCGTCACGTTCACGGCGGCGCTGCCGGTAACCGTTGAAGGCGCGTGCGTAAATGATCGGAGAACATCTGCGTGTGTGCGTGGATAGGTGGGTGCGCTGTGCACGCGTTACTTGGGTGGCTTATCGGTGGCATTGGGCGACCTCTCCTTGCTGCGGATCCGCCCCCACTCCAGAGCCAACGAGTGCTGTTTGGTGCAACTCCTCGAGTGGAAGTCGTAATTCGAGTGTTCTACGTAATTCCAAGCATCGAGTCCCAGTACTCACATCCTTTTAAGCTAAAGGTCCGTGAACGTGGCTTCAGGAGATAGCGAAAAAGTCCGACGTATAAGATACGTAGATTCCTCGACAGACTTTCCACACTCACGTCGATGAATGAACCACGAGGCAAATACCCACATAGGCATTTAGGTTAATAATCAGATTAATAAGTGAGTAACTTCAGCTTTATTAAGAACAAGTGCAAGAAGACCACCTGAGGTAAACAGATTTGGAAGCACACGAGAGCACTTCTCTTGCCTCACTTCCGGCCAGCATCACGCCCAATCTTCCAGAGTCTTTTGAGCACTGCAACACAATCTGATACGCAGAGTTTGTGGCAAAAATTCTGCACTTTTCCGAGGGGAGGGAAATGTATTTCACGACAGCTCTTGAATGAGTTCATCGAGTTCCTCATCAGTGTATTGATCCAGTAGATCATCTTCTTCTGGGTCATCATTTATGTACCTGCACCTGCTCTCACCGATACCATAGGCCTGAAAAAGAAACACTTTCCATATTAGCATTCATCATTTTGCACAACCTGGCTGAGTTTCGGCGTCTTGTGAGAGACTTTTGGGGTATCTTGCCTTCTCCTCAAGTACGTATTGTGGCTGTGACCACCAGCGAAATCATCAAATTTGACGAGAAATTTACCAAAGTTGATTGAAAATTCGCCAAATGCTGCGGCTCTCGTGCCAACTCGTACCACACGCGTTTGCTATGGTACCTTCGCCCTCCCCCCTTCCAGCAATTGCTGCGTCACAGTCAAAATAACCGACTTCTGACTGTGCCGATCAGTTGAAAGCAAAATTTCTGCCTAACTAAGGGCGGACTAAGTATAACAGGTGTTGTCATACCTGGCAGTTGTGTCCTACGCACTCACAGCATCCATTCTCAAACCACCTCCCACTGGTTGCGCCCATACTAGCACAATTTTTCTTGCACTTTGATCGACTTGTGCGCTGTGACTGGAACGCCACGGTGCAGTTCACAGTCACCAAGTCCAGCTCTGAGGAGGACTCCATCTTCTTGGCTGAGGAGGAGGAAAAGGTAACCATTGATGGATGGACATCAACCGGGTATGTGATGCTCAGCCAACGATCCTCATCTTCATCAACAGTCATGCCTATAACAAGAGAAGACATTCTTCAAAGTCGTGACATGGCGGCTTTTCAACGTAATCAGTGATTAAAACATAAGCAATGCTGACCTGGATGACCAGACCAGATGAGATGACATGTCTAAATGACCTTGGGTAAGATTGCCGTACATTTGTTACTCATTTCAGTACGCCAAGTTTCCTTATTTCTGCTTCAAACTGATGTTCTAGCCTTACATACCCCGTTAGAATGGCCTCAGTGCTAATACTTCTTTTTTCAATGCCTGTTATCAACTTTTCATTGCTATTTGCTGAAGTAACGGTCGTTTTGGACTGCTCTCAACACTTTTCAACGATACTGTCTCGATGCCAGTCTCTACTTGGAAGTTGAACTCAGTCTTCTTATTCCAGGGACAAGAACCTTTAAAAAGGCCCAATAAGCACTAACCTTCTTGATTCGGGTAAACCTTGTGAGGGTCTTTGATACAGGAGGAATCAATAATCTAATATGCCTTTTTACCAGAGGTCAAGTGCAACAAAGGCTATGGACATTGATTGTGTTCACCTGTTAGTGCATCCCAGAGAGATGGGACAGGTTGCTCAAAGTCAAATACAACACTCTCACTCTCTCCCGGTAGGGTTACATTGGGCTTGAGGCAGAGGTCGACGCAGGAGCAACATTCCTCGAACAGATAGTCCAAGCACTTCTTGCACTCCACACAGCAGGAACAAGTATTGTCAACAAAGTCCAGGTTGTTGTTGTCCAGGTTATTGAGGATCATTGAGCACTCACAGGACTTGAGCAAGGTGCACTTGGAGACGATGGATGCACAGACAGCCTCATTGCACGCCGAGGACAATGACAACAAGGATGCCAATGACAACAGCAACAGCCACATCTTTCTTGACTGTGGGGTGAGTCAAAAGGTGGTTTCACACTTTGTACTTGTATCACTATAGGTGTCCGTAACTATTTTCACCTAACCCCAGTCAATAATCACAAGTAGATGAGTCTCTGATAAGCAAAACACTGCAATTTTTAATCCTCGGGATCTGGAAAACTGTGTGTTTTCTTTCTTGTGTATCTTCTTTCTCTGCCAGAACCAACTACGACTAAGGTGCTTTGAGCAGCAGCCGCTGCAGTAGTTGTCTGGAGGAGGTAGGATGGGTCAGTCTTAGTGATGTAGCGAGAACAGGCCCGGCCCGAATGCAACTTCAACTAGCTGCGTTCTTAGATTGACTCGAGTTGTTGAAACAGTCAAAATGAGTGATTTGAGCTCATGTCGAGCCCAAGAAGAACAGACAATAGGACCCTCATCTGGGATGCTCATTTTTCTCAGGTCCAACCTAAAGTAACCGGGTCCGGACCCGGTCTGTGGAATTGAGCACAAATGTCAAGAACGTTTTATCTGAAAACACCAGTTAGTCTTGTGAGTGTAGGCTCATAATAGTAGTTAGTCTGTTAGTCATTACTGTGAACGTGTCTGTTTGGTCCTTCTATGCGGAATTCACAGTCTTAACAATCCAAACTATATTTGTACATTACGCCCTTCTCTGCCTAAAGCATAATTTGAATTGAACACGAGCTTAATGGAACGAGGCTCGACTCAAGTCAGGCTCCAAGTTTCAGGCTCGATACACCTCCAGTCAGTCTGCCCAAATTTAGGAATGGGCAAAATCCTTGAAGATTGGGCCAGGTCGAGCCTGCTGCCCAACACCAAAGTTGGAATCTTCTCTCTTGAGCTTTTGCTCATCCTTAACGTTAACAGTATTGAAGTCCAACCTGTAAAGGAAGAACAGGTACAAAGAGAGGACCCTCAGCTCAGTCCGCCATTGGTGCACGTTGGTCACAGACACGTTTTGGGGCGCGTTGTGACCTTCGACTTTGCATCAGAAGTGTCCTGGCCTACTTCGTGGCCTCATTGAAAGGCACGCAGTGGACGCCGTGGCGGCCCCGCGCCAACGACGGGGTGATCACGTGATCAGCTGTTTACGCCACGAATGGAGGTTGCCACCCGGTCACCGAAGGAGCGGTAGACACGAGCAACCTTCCTCCTATAAGGTGGAGCCGATGTCTTTTGTAGACTTGTTCTCTGGCAACTCTGACAATTCGCCGCCAAAAAGGAACGACTTGACAAGTTTCTTCTGTTCAAGTTAGAGCAGGACGAGAACCTGAGTGGAAAGGTTGTCGTCAATCCAAAGATCAGGCTGGTGATCGCGAGGGGTGGGTGAGCTCTGACCCTGAGTCCCGGCCCTGCAGTGAGGAAGCAACGTGGCAGTTACTTCGACCAGTTCCGCGGCAGTCTCAATATGACGAGAAGCCACTGCAGGAAGGCCTCCGCGGCGCGGTCGCTCTTCGGGGCCAACGTCAAGCACGCGATTAAGAAGCCCATCAAGAAGAAAGTCAAGGTGGAGCCGTCCGTTGAGAAGAAAGGGGACAAGGAGAATGCGGTAGGGACAACGCCGACGACTCCAAAGGCAGTGACGCCGAAGGTGGTAACGCCGAAGGTACCGAAAAGTATGTTCAAGCCGGACCCCGCCAAGGTCGGCACCCTCACACCCACCGTCAAGTACGTGGTGAAGAGCGGACAGTTGCAGTTTACCCGGAAGCGATCGCCAATGAAGAGCCTCAACTCGACAGCGTCTCCTGTACGTCCGCCCGGGGTGCAGCCCTACGTCCGACGCTCGCCCAAGTTGTTCACGCCGTCGAGTAGTGCGGACTTCCTTTGCGACGCACCGGCCGTCTCCGAGCCGAGAAGCGAACGAAAACGCTTCGTCCCCAGCCCAGTCAAGTTCAACGCTGTGGGAGATGATCACGATCACAACTCCAATAAGGACATTGACAAGTTGATCGATAGATTGGGAGAAGAAGATACTTTGAGTCTGGCCCTGACTCCCGACAAGAACGACTACACCGTCTTTGTGAACGAAGGGGACGACGACGAAATTCGCAAGGTCGCCATGGAGGCCACGATGCAGCTACAGGAGTTGAGCTTTCCCATAGAAGAAGCATTAGTCGAAGAAGAAGCATTAGTCGAAGTCGTGAGCGCTGAGGCAACCCCGAAACTTGCGCCCATCTTTCAGAAGGGAGCTAAGTGAGTCCTCTGCTCATTGACTCTATGGGATGAAACTGTACCTGCTCTTGTTTCAGGACTGGTCTCACGTCTGGTCAGGCACCCAAGAAGATCTCCTCTCCCGTGAAGTTGCTCCGTCCTCGTGGACCCGGCCAAATGGTCATTGATGCGGGCCAGAAAAAGATTGGCATGCAGGTACTTCGAGCCGAGTGCGTGTGGTTAACGCCGAGTACGATTCTTCGTCTCCTCAGGAATGCTCCAAGTGCGGCTTCGTTTACCACGTGGGTGATGCCTACGACGAGAAGATGCACGAGAAACACCACAGGGCGGCGCAGGGGGACATCAAGTTCACTGGCGAAGGCAAGATGTGGGGGCCGAAGGTCTTTCATGACAAACTTACAGATCTCAGGATTTTTGTGGTGAGACTGGTGCATCATATCAGTTTGTGCACTTTTACATAAAGCATACCCGTTACATGTAATTTAGCCCGTGGATCCCCTTCGCATGGTCCGCCGCTGGGACCGTGCTCGTAGCGTGTTAGAAGTTGTCAACAACCACCTCGGGACAGCCGACGAGCTAAGGAGGCCTGATGCCTCCATGGTGATGGTCGCAGTCTTGGAGAAGAGGGTCGTGGGCTGCCTCGTGGCCGAGCCTATAGACGCCGGCGTCGTCATCAGGAAGAATTGCGTGCGCAATGGGAAACGGTAAAAAATCGCCACCTTATGTAATGCTTCTATTGGTGACAGTTCTGGGCAAGAACTCGTTTCTAGACATCAGTCAAGAAGCAACCGAACCATTGTGGTCTCTTGCAGCTTCTTGTCCGACGACTTGGCTGTGGACGCTTCGCAGCTCGTGGGCGTTTGCCGTCTGTGGGTACATGAGGCCTATCAGAGGAAAGGAGTGGCCTCGAAACTTGTGGACACTCTTAGAATGAACTTCAGTCGACCTGCAGTGGTCAAGGCCACACAAATCGCCTTCTCCGACCCCACGGACATGGGCGCAGGATTCGCGGCTAAGTACCTGGACAACGAGGCATTCCTGGTGTACAGTCCCAGACTCAACCAGTAGAATTTTAACAGTATTGAGAGTGACGAAGGCAGGGAGAATCATTACCCTTATAACAGAAGACGTTACGGTTGAAAATGCGTAGAAGGTGTACTTTAAATGCCGCGGCATTTACTATTAAATAATTTAATAGAGGTAATATATATGTATGCTAATACTCAACGGTGCAATCATTACATCAACTTATCACTTATCGGAATGACACTTCAAGGTTCACTGTTCACTTATAAGGGACTGCCGTTCTTGATCCGTCTCCTGATTCACTCTTTGGCCGCTTCTTAGCTCAACTTTTGTGAAGCCGTAGGTTCCAGCCACGGCTGACACAGCCAGAATCAAGAGCTGCGGGTACAGGCCGAATGTGCCAGAGTAGAAGAAGGCGATTGCGGCACTCGTCGACTGCACGAACTTGAAGATGGCGAACGCCGAGACGGAGTCGTCCGAGTAGATGCTGCCTAAGATAGAAATTATCTGTGTGTTGAAGCAAGCGTCCCCGAAGCCCAAGAGGAAACTGCTCAGCATTGCCAGGGCCGGGCTGCTGTCGATGTATGCGTAATCAAACGTGTCGCCAAAAGGTGCTGTGTTTGGCAAGTTAATGAAAACTAAGAAGTAGGCGACGAGGTGAATGAGGAACCCCACGACGACCACAGGATCTCTTCCGCCGCTTGCGCCAAAACGAGTGAGGATTTTCGCGCCAAGTATGCCAAAAAGAAGTCCCCCTACAATTTCTCCGATAGCGAGGACGATGCCGTGCATGCCGACCAGAGCCTTTGCCTCGTCCTTGCCCAGCCTAAGGGTGAAGCCTAAGCTCGGTCCATACACCCCGCTGTAAAAGGTCAGCTCTAGACCACAATATACGAATGTCAGGCCGAGTGTTATCATGTCAGGAGTCCAAAAGAGGGCCCAGGCCTTACGCACAGCTTGTGTGGTAGATATGGCTGCCGTATTTGGCGCTGTGGACTCCATGACCCATAGCGTCGGTCTGAGAGAGGCCAACACCATGGTTCCAACAAGACCAGCAGAAAAGAGGGCTGCCACGATTGAGTTGCGAGTGGCCTCGTTCACTTGGGTGATGCCGTGGAATTCGAAAAAGACGATGGTGTTGCCTATGAGGCCACTGCTCTGAAACATTGCCCAGAATATTCCGGAGTTGCGCGTCATCGTCTCGGGGACCGAGTTGATGGTCAGGAAGTTGCCCTAGAAATTGATGCCAATTCTTCCATTCGCTTAGGCAGGATCAGGGAGTCATTCTCACCTGCGCAGTCCATATGACAGCGGCTCCGAAGCCCAAGATAGCAGAGGATAAGTAGAGAAGGAAGTTGTTGGGATACCAGAACTGGGCGATGAAAGCGGCATAAGTCAGTGAGGCTCCCGTCATTGCAGCCCTGAACGAGAAAGTGCGTGCCTAGGTGATCTACGAAAGGACTTTGCGGCTGAGAGCAATCCAACCTTGGTCCCGCGAGGGCCACTGCTGGTGGCGCTAGCCAGTTGGCAACGGCGAAGACCGTGTAGATGACAGCGAGGGAGACGTAGCCGGACCCTGAGAAGCCTGGGACAAAACCCGATGAAGAATTGGACTTGGCGGATTCCAGGATCGTCGTCTGGATGTTGCCCATCGTCTAACAACACAAGAAAGTGTTGTACGAAGTCGACTGAAAAAAACATAGCTCTCCTACCTGAAATGCTGCGAACACCAACATGAATCCCGTGCCAAGGAGGAAGACGTTGACATTCCTGATCCTTCCCACTTCCATGCCGCTGAAGCCTCGCTCAAAAAACCTCCCGAACATAACTGCGACAAACATCACACATTGAACGAGGATCGATATTAAACAGCGCTGCTCGCGCAGGCCTTTGTCACTTCCGTCATGATTGATCACAGGCTAACAGTTGTCCGTTAGGAATTCACGTGTGCAGTACCGATGAGTGACGGTTCACTTTCCTCGGGTGGTGGATTATATAGCTCTTCGCCAAGAGGTTCACCAGTTACAACGACATGAACGCATTGTGTTTGTACATCTACTTCAAATTCAAGATAGTGCAGACGACTACGGCGACAGCTGTCGGGGAGTAGGAACACAGATAGCCGAACACAGAATGGCGATCCAGGCAAAGTCGCCCTGCCCTGGTCGACTAACCTATCCCCTGGTGGCCAGAGGGATAAAGCACAACTTCTTCAGCAAGACCAGGCTAAAATTAGGCCATTTCAACGGCGACTTCGCTACCATCTGTTCCAACTCGTTCTAAATAATTGGACAGCTACCAATGGTCCTTCAATAGCAGGCCCTCTTGAAGCTCTCCATGAGACGTTACTAGCCAGTACAGTTTTACTTGAATTACCA